>Ga0114997_10002896_pt1 | contig 13674 bp, 11 predicted proteins | sample ArcticOcean_MG_C_2_FD_87045 | JGI IMG/M metagenome (GOLD analysis project Ga0114997, IMG submission 87045) | Marine microbial communities from western Arctic Ocean - ArcticOcean_MG_CB4_136 | ecosystem: Environmental > Aquatic > Marine > Oceanic | place: Arctic Ocean: Canada Basin | collected... | reverse complement strand
GATTTTATTTATACAAATGATTAATGGCGGAGAGACTGGGATTCGAACCCAGGAAAGAGTTGCCCCTTTGCCGGTTTTCAAGACCGGTGCTTTCAACCGCTCAGCCATCTCTCCGTTAGTGAGGTTTTATGCGATCAATAGAATATTTTCAACCTAAAAGACGATTTAAATAAAAATTTTAACTCTATAATTTTATCAAACTCACATTATATTAAAATGTATGAAATATAATCAAATCGGTAAATCTGATTTAAAAGTGAGCCAAATTTGCTTAGGCACAATGACTATGGGTACTCAGAACAATAAAGAACAATCTCATAATATAATGAATTATGCGTTTGATAACGGAATAAATTTTGTTGATACAGCCGAACAATATCCTTCACCTTCCTCAGCTGATTTATATGGTGTAACAGAAAAAATAGTAGGTGAATGGATAAATAAAAAAAAAAATAGAAAAGATATTATTTTAGCAACAAAAATGTCAGGACCAGGAGTTCCCTGGGTAAGAGGAGGTGGATTACAATATAATAAAACTAATATAAGAAAGGCAGTTGAGGGAAGTCTAAAAAGATTAAATACAGATTTTATTGATTTATATCAATTACATTGGCCAGAGAGATTTTATCAAAGTTTTGCTTTTGATTCAAAGTTAAAATTTAATGATAACTTTAATAAACTAGAATCAATTTTAAGTACATTTCAGGAACTAATTAAAGAAGGAAAGATTAGATATTTAGGTTTGTCAAATGAAGACTTAAATGGATTAAAAGCGTACGTAGATTTAATTGAAAAAAATAATTTTCCAGAAATTGTCTCAATGCAAAATAGATACAATTTATTATATAGAAATTACGATAATGAATTAATTGATTTTTGTAGAAATAATAAAATTTCATTTTTAGGCTATTCGCCATTAGCATTTGGAACACTATCTGGCAAATATATTGATAAACTTGAATCATCGTCTAGGTTAAAACTGTATCCAGAATATTTTAATAGGTATACAGGTAAAGAATCAAAAAAAAGTGTTGTTAAGTATTCAGAAATATCAAAGCAAAATAATTTAAAATTAGTAGAAATGTCATTATCATATTGTATTCATAAGTCATTTTTAACTAGTTCAATAATTGGGGCAACAACAATTAATCAATTAATAGAAATAATTGACGCATCCAAGATTGACTTAAAATCAAAAATTTTATCTGAAATTGATTCTGTACATCTAGAAAATAAAAACCCAACTCTAGAAAAAGAATTTAAGATTTATGATTATTTTAAAAATGCTTTTGCATTAATTTTAGAAGGAAATTTTCTGGACTTTTATAAAAAAACTATTAAATTTATTAAAAGAATCACAAAATTTAATTAAAGATACAATGAAATTATTTAACTACAAAAATATTGATAAAGAAAAATTCTTTTTATCCAAACCATATCCAAACATTGAGTTAAACAACCTTTGGAATAATAATTTATTGGAAAAATGTTTTTCAGAAATAGTAAATTTTAAAAATTGGGATGGTGAAAAAAATTTTTTTGCTGCAAAAAAAAGATTATACTCTTCAAGACGTGATTTGTTTCCTGAAAATGTTGGTAAGGCTTTTGATATTTTTTGTAGTCAAAAATTTATTAATTGGCTTGAATCTTTTACTAATGAAAAAGAACTTGTTGCTGATGATAATTTAACTATAGGTGGAATTTCATCAGTTGGAAAGGGTGGCTTTTTAAAAATACATTGTGATCCTAACTGGAACCCAAAATTAAAACTATATTTAAGAATAGTTATAATTGTTTATCTTAATAAAAACTGGAAAGATGACTGGGGTGGTCATTTAGAGTTATGGGATGAAGAAATGAATAATTGTAAAAAAAAAATAAAACCAGATTTTAACAAAATGTTTATTTTTAGCAATAATGGTAAAAATTATCATGGTCACCCAGATCCATTGATTATACCAGAAAACATAAGAAGAAATAATTTACTTATGTACTATTATTCTCCACATAATAACTCTAACAAAGAAAATGATAGAACAAATACAAGTGAATTGTCAGAATATAAACAAAGAAATATTGGTGAATTTGGTTTGGGATATTATCTAAGCAAGATTTTACGTAAACTAAAAAAATAATTTATAATTGTGAACCAAAAAAAGAATTAATAAATTTAGAATTTTTAGATAATCTCAATGAAATTTTGTTTAAATTATTTCTAACATAGCTATCAAACTCAGTATTATATTTAAATTCTAAAACTAAATCATTATCCTTAAAACTTTCAAATTTAATTTTATAGTTGTATATTTTTTGATAAGAAATATTTTTATCTATAGTTGCTCTGACATTTTTATTTTTAGAAATAAAATAAGTTCTATTATACCTGACTTTTGTTATAGGATTTTGTCCTAAAAAATTAGGATACTTCCTTAAAATCTTTATTTGTAATTTTTTAAGCAATTCATCATTTAATTTAATATTTTTTTCTCTTAAATTAATTTTTCTTTTTTGGGTTACTAATCCTTTTTTTGATTTTATTTCTAAAAATAATTGATTGATTGTCTCATTTGAACCATACCATCTAAGCCTAATTTTTTTTTTTAATTCATTACCATCTAAATTTTGTATAATTGAATTAAAAAAATTATCATCATAATAAATTGAATTTACCCAACGTGAATCATATTGTTCTACAAAATTAAAATTTGACTCAGTTAAAGCCCTAAAAACATCATAAAAATGATTAGAATTTATTTTCCATTTTTTTTCAAAACGAATTTCCATAATATTATTGGTAGTTTTTAATTAAATTACTTTTTTTATCATAAATTATTTTTAAGATATCTTTATTATGATAATTTTGTTTTACTGTTTTATTATCAATTTTTAACGATGCTAAATCCGATAAAATAAATTTTGATTTATAGTTTTCCATAGTAAAATTTGAAACCGTCATATCTGCGTTAGTATACGCATTCTTTTTTTTATATGCTGCAAAAGGTGTTATTACATTTTTAAATTTTGAGTTTTTTATTATTAACGATGAGCCATCTTTATTTGCAACACCAATAAAAGAATTTTCACAGTTTAAATTATTAATCTCAATGATAGAATTTTCACCAGAACTAACTGCTTTGTCTCCAATATTGTCTGCATTAATGTTTAAAATACGAACTTTTGATCCTGAAAAATCTAACGCATCATTTAAAATATTTAAAAATTTAACATTTTTAATTTGACCTTTTGAAAAATCAATATCTATGGCATCTGAATTAATATTCAAAAAATAATTTTTATTAATTAGAAATTTAGAGTTTACAATATTAATAGTATCTTCTGAAGAAATATGAGAATATTCAATATTATATAAATCAACATCAGTTTTGTAAAAATTAATTGATCCAAAAATTCTGTATCTATTTAAATTATTTTTATAATTTGGGTCCTTAATGTATGTTGAAATATAGTTATTTTTTTTATCTTTATTAATTGATGTTCTATTAAATCCTTCATCACTTTTGTTGCCCATATCAAGTCCATTAAGATAACTAAACTGCAAATTTTTTAAAATATTTTTTTTTTGGGAATTAATAAAGATACCACCTCCAAAATTATCTTTAGTTCCACCTATGTAGGCTGGATTAGAAATTTCTCCATTTATAAGCCAATTAGACTCAGAAAAAATAAATGCATTATTTGAAAGTATAATTTTTTGACCAGGTGAAATGACAACTGTGTATCCACTTGGTATAAATATATTTTTATCTATTTTTCTTATATCATCTTTTAATACAAGAAAATTTTTCTTACTATTCATAAAAAGATCCAAATAATTATAATCAGTTTTTTTGATTGTTTTTTGAATATTTAAATCAATTTTGATATTATAAATTTTGTCATCAATCTCATCTTTCAGTTTGATATTTAAACACTTTGAATTTTTAATGTTTAATTGTTTTTTTAAAATATTATCATTTCCAAATTTAAGATTTTTTTTTAATAAAATAGATCTTTTTTTTTTAATATTATCAATTATGATTTCACAATTGATACTTACAATTCTAGCTCTTTGATTTTTTTTAGATAAATTTGATATAATTATTTCATTACCTATATCTTCTATTTTAATTAAATCTTCATTAAATGAAAATCTATCAATTAAAAATTCTGCTTTTTTATAAATATCTTGCTTATCAAAATAATAAATACCAATCCCACTTTTTTGTTCACTATTAACATCAGCTTTAAAACTATCTAAATAAATTTTTGAATTTATTAAATTAATTTTATTTTTATTTTTTTTAAAAAAATGTTCTAAAAATTTTAGATCTGTTACTTTTTTTATACTTTTTAAATATTCATTATAAAAAGATTGGTTTATATTCCCATTTTTGTTTAAAAAAAAATATTTTAACCAATCATTTTTTTTTAAAGCTTGATCATATGATGTTGAGTTTATCCCATGATAAACCGATTTAACTGACTCGTGATAATTGTAGTGAGGCATTTTATGGCCATCATACGGAATTGGTTCTATTAATCCTGATATAGGGTTGTAATACATTTTAACACTTTTTGATTGATAGCCATGGTGAGTACCTAATAAATCGCTAATAGCAAAATAATTAGCCCATTTTGGAGTGTCAAATATTTGGTTTAAAGGAAGGTCTCTATTTTTAAGTTTTAAAATTTTTGCTTTAGCTGTTAAGAAAATTTCTTGGTTTGATGCTTTATTCCAATATTTTTCTTGATATGCATCAAGTTTAGCAATCTCAAAAATTGTTGAAAAATTTTCATGTAATCCAAAAATTGGGCCAATTCTTCTTTGATTTTTTTCAAGTAAATTGTTACTAAAAACTTCTTCAATTACATACAAACCTTTGTTACTTCCATTAATATTTAGGTTTATAAAATCATACTTTAATTTTATTGAATTAAATTCTCCATTTAATTCATGAAAAATCCACTCCCAAACATAATTCCTAATTCTTGGCTTTTGAACTGAAAAACTTTTAATACCTTTATAAAAATTATTTTTTTTTAATTTAAATCTATATGATGAGTTTTCTTTGTCTTCATAATGTATTGCTCTATCACCCTTGAGTCTTATATTTGTTTTTAAAGTTTTATTTTTAAATTTAATTTCAGCATTTGCTGAAATGTAAATAGTTTTATTATCTTTTATTTTTTCATTTCTATTTTTTTCAATTTTGATAATATTTTCTTGATCTATATCTATATAAAGTGTGTCTAAGTTTGAAAATATATTGGTAAAGATAATTTTTAAGATATTTGGTATATATTTATAATTATAAATTCCGTTTAAATGTATTCTTTGAATGACCTCCTTTTTATTTTTTTCCCAAATGCCTGTATTAAAAAATAAAATAGTGATTACAGCAAAAATAGTAATTGTAGTGTAAAAATAAATAGAAAGTATTTTTTGAGTTATTTTTTTATTTTTTTTTTTTGGATTGTCTCTTTTTACAATCATAATGCTACATTATGATCTTTATTCAATAAAATATTTGCTGTTGGATAATTTTTTAAAACAATAGAATTTAAAGTAGTTATATTATTTGTGTCTTTTAATATTAATATTAAATTAATTATAAAGTTATTTTTTGATTGATTTAAAGAAGATAATTCTAAATGAGTAACTTGCTTATCTATTATTTTAATTAAATCATCTATATCTTTCTTATTTAAATTTTTATTTATTGAGATTGTAAAGTGTAAATTTTCGTTAATTTTATTTTTTTCTTTTGTGTTAAATGTGTAAAGTAAGATGATTATAATTAAAGATACTATTGTTCCTATAGTAATAATCATTATTTGACCTGCACCAGCACCCAATCCAATTGCAATAATAAGAAATAAATATGCTAACTCTTCTGGTTCTTTTATTGCCGCTCTAAACCTCACAATTGACAAAGCACCAACTAATCCTAGAGATAAGGCTAATGATGATTTTACTATAGTTATTACTATACAAGTCGTTAAACCCAGTATTACAAAATTTTTTGAAAATTCATTTTTGTTAGATATTGTAGTTGAAAATCTAGTGTATACAATTTTAACTAAAAGTGATAAAATTAGAGTTACTATAAGATGTTGAATAAAATTTTCTGTACTTATGCTTACATTTTCATTTAAAAAAAAATCAACTAAAGATTTATCCATATTACTTACCATATCTATTTAATACATGGTAAAATGTCAAATAAAGCTTTCTCAATAACAAATCCACAAGTTTTATCATGAGGTTTAATTAATTTTAGATTTTCATTGATTGATTCATACACAAATCATGTTTTTTACAGAGAGCATCTATGATGTATGAGGTGTTTTTTTTAAAACTTATACATTATGTCTTAGTAAGATATAATTAAATATTAAGATCTTGATCGAGTCTTAGTTTATCTTAAGACAAGATCATGATCTAGCAACAAATTAATATAATATTAAAATTTTCTATTAATTCTAAAATTTAGATTTCTGTCAGGAGTGGTATAATTTAAATTTTCCTGATAACTCTCATCAAATAAATTTTTTAGAGAAAAGTTCATCTTATAATCACCAATATTGTAATTAGAAGATAAATCTACAACCATATATTCATCTAATATTACTTGTCTAAAACCATTATCACTACCACCATAATCTCTTCTTTCACCAACATATTTAAAATTAGCTTTTCCAGATAAATTATTTTTAAATACTTTACTTATGCCTGATGTTACAGCGTAGGATGGAACTCTTACATTCATTGTATTATCACAATAGTCATCTGGATTGCTACATGTTGAGCCATCATATGAAAAAGTTCTAATATAGCCTAGACTAACCATTATATCATTTGAAGGTATCCAATTAGATGATAATTCAACTCCATGACTTTTATTTTTAGCATCAGAATTTTTTTGTACATAAGTATTTCCACTATCTGTATTTGAAGCCCAACCACCTATATAGTTGTCATATTCAACCATAAAGAATGTAGTACTAAAGTCTAAATTTTCATTAGGATAATTTTTATCAAATCCTATGTCAAAACTAATACTTTCCTCGGGTTTTAATGAAGAAGAATTAGCAAGAGTAGCACCAAAATAATATTCATTTAAAGCAGGGAATCTTATCCCAGTTCCTAAACTTGATCTTAAGGTTAAGTCACTTTCTAATTTATATGCCATTGTTGCTCTTTGTGTGTAATATTCACCAGCTATACTATGGTTATCTTTTCTTACACCAATTGTAGAATATACTTTTTCTGTTGGTCTAAATTGTAAATCTAAATATTGTGAATTTATATTCTCTTCTTTTTCAATATATTTAGCATTACTTTTATAGACTGAAGACGCAGCACCATTAGCCCAATAATTTGATTTTTTTTCAGCTGTATCAATTTCATGGTCTAAACCATAAACAATTCTAGTATCTAGATTAAAATTATATTGACCTACTAAACCAAAAGCTTCTCTTCTACCTTCAAACATTTCCTTAGATGATGATGAACTGGTGTATCCTGTTTCAACTTCTCTTAAAATATATGTTTTATTATATGAAAATGTATTTTTTAAATTTTTATTATCAATTATAAACTTACTACTAAATAATGTTTGCTGATCATCGGTACTGTTATCATCAGTTGAAGATAAGCCAACAGCATCATATTCAAGAAAAGTATCAGCATAGTTAAAATAAGTTTCAAATCTCAAATTATTATTAATTTGATATCCAAAATTTCCTTCATAATTATCATTTCTGTATCTATCATTTTCATCATCATCAACTCTTGCAGATATACCGTCTGAAGAAAAATTTGTTATGTTAACAAAATAATCAAATTTATTTAAGGTTCCGTCAAAAGCTGCATTAAGATTTGTAGTCCCAAAAGATCCTTTTGATATATCAAATGTTTTACTATGTCCTTTTCTTCCTTTTTTAGTAAATAAATTAATCGTACCAGCCATTGCTCCACTTCCATATAGTGTTGACTGTGAACCTTTTAAAACTTCTATATTTTCAAATGAGTTATTCATTAAATTACCAAAATAATAATCATTTGAGGGAGTAGAGGGGTCTGATAATTTAATACCATTAATGTAAACAGTACTATATCTTTTTGGTTGACCTCTTAATTGAATACCTGAAGTTGTCCCATAGCCACCTGACTGAAAATAATTCATACCCATTAAGTTCTCACTTAATATATCACCAACAAAATATTCGTTAGATTTTGCAATATCATTTGAATTTATTATGGATATATCACTTCCAATAGTACTTTTCGATTGAGGCACTTTTCCAGCAGAAATAACAATAATTGGAATATCTTCTGCTAGTGATTTATTTATCAAAATAAAAAATAATATAATAAAACTTAATCTAATCATCATCGTACATACCTTTCATTCAAAACTTCTAACATAATAGAAATTTCATTAATTTATGCCGATGTTAATTTTAAATTGTAGAACTAAGCTTTTCCTGGCTATCATCCAACAGCGGGCTATACTGAGTGGCGCTCGGACTCTTTTATATAAAAGTTTACCGTTACAGGAATAGTCAATGATTTTCACATTGTTCCCCACTAAATTCAGTACAATTATGTATATATATTATCTTAAAGATTTTAAAAGTATTAATTAATGAAAATTTCAAATTTTAATACAGGTATCATTTTTACAGGCGCTGGGTCTTTCTGGTGGGGCTTTTTTGGTGTAATATATTTTAAATATTTTTCATTTATAGGTCATGTCGAGCTAGTTGTTCACAGATCTTTGTGGACAGCTTTAATGCTAATTTTAACAACTGTTTATTTTTCAAAATGGGATTTATTTTTCAATACAATTAGAAATAATAAATATTTATTAACTTTATTTTCAACTAGCATTCTAATATTTATTAATTGGTCAGTATGGATTTATGCAGTTACTACAGATCAAATAATTGATGCTAGTTTTGGTTATTTTATAATGCCTATTATGAGTGTTTTATTTGGTTTTATTTTTTTTAAGGAAAAATTAAATAAAAAAAGAATTATTTCAATTTGTTTGGTTGTAATATCAATTATTTATTTATTGTATTTTTTTAAATCAATTCCTTGGGTTGGATTAATAGTTGCTTTATCTTGGAGTATTTATAATCTTTTAAGAAAAACAATTAAAGTAGATACAGATATTGGTTTACTAATAGAAAGCTTATTTATACTGCCAATTGCAATAATTGCCTTTTATGTAATTTTTAAAAATAATCTAAATGATTTTAGTTTCTCTAATCCTTCTTTATCATTTTGGCTTTTACTAGCAGGACCGATGACAGTAATACCTTTATTTTTGTATGTTAAGGGTGTTGAATTATCAGGTTTAGGGCCAACAGGTATGATTTTTTACATAACACCTTCTTTGCAATTTTTATTAGGGTTTTTTTATTATAATGAACCTTTTTCATCTGAAAAGTTCATTAGTTTCATTTTGATTTGGATTGCTGTATTTATTTATTTAAAAGATTTATATGAAAATAATTAAAGTATTTATAATTTTATCATTAGTATTTTGCACAAAAATATATGCAATGGATGAATCTTTTAAGTCATGGAAGATTTCATTTAAAAAAGTTGCTTTAAAAAAAGGCATTACAGAGTCAACTTTTGATTTAGTAATGAAAAACGTTAAATTTTTACCTAAAGTTATTAAATACGATCGTTACCAACCAGAATTTTATGAAGATACAAAAACCTATATATATAAAAGAACTTTAAAAACTAAAGTAACCAAAGGTAAAAAGCTTTATCTAAATAATAAAGAATTAATTGATACAGTGGAAAAAAAATTTGGTGTTGAAAAAGAACTTCTGTTGGCACTTATGGGTATAGAAACAAACTTTGGTACATACCTCGGTAAAATGGACATACTTTCATCTTTATCAACTTTAAGCTTTGACAAAAGAAGAAGTGATTTTTTCACAAGTGAGTTGATTACATTGCTTCAATTAGTTGAAGAAGATTTAATTGATCATAATATTCTTTATGGTTCTTGGGCAGGTGCTTTTGGAAATTTCCAATTTATGCCAAGTACTATTAAAAATTATGCATTAGATTTTGACAATAACGGTATAATTGAACTAAAAAATATAGATGACTCATTTGCATCAGCTGCTAATTATATCAATAGAATTGGGTGGAAAAAAAATAACCCCTGTTATGTAAAAATTGAGTTATCCAATAAAATACCAAAAAAATATTTAAATACTTCAGCAAAAAAAATTAATAACAAAGAAAAAATTAGTTTTTTTAAAAAATTTATAATTGATAGTGACAAATATCAATTTGATAATGATCAGATAGTTGGGATCATTACTCCTGATAAAGATATTATCGAAAATTCTGATAATTTAAAACCAGCTTTTATAGTTTTTAATAATTACGAATTAATATTAAAATGGAATAGATCGCTAAGATTTGCTCTAGCAGTATGTAAATTAAAAAATAAATTTTCAAATGATTTATAAAAAAATTTTTCTAATATTTTTAATTATAATTGTTAATAGTTGCACCACGTATCCAATAAATAAAAAAAATAATAAAATAAATATATATAAAAAAAGCTTTATTAATAAAGGTTTTGCACTTGTGTATAATGATAATTTATTTACAAAAAAAATTATAAGTAAAAAATTAGATAATAGGAGTTTAATTATTTATCAAAAAAATTTAAAAAAAGGAACTTCTGTTAGAGTTAAAAACTTGATAAATAAAAAATCTATAGTAGCTACTGTTGGGACAAAAACTTATTATCCAATATTTAATAATTCAGTTTTATCTCAACGTATAGCAGATGAAATTAATTTAGATAATAACAATCCTTATGTTGAAATTTATGAAATTCTAACAAATTCATCATTTATCATAAAAAAAACAAAAACTTTTGAAGAAGAAAAAAATGTAGCTAATAAAGCACCGGTGGATTCAATAAGTATAAATGACCTTAACAAAAAAATTAAAATTAATAAAAAAATTAAAAAAAAAAAGTTTAATTATATAATTGCAATTGCTGATTTTTATTACAAAGATAGCGCAAATTCTTTGATTAAAAGAATCAAAGTTGAAGCATTGGTAAATAATATAAGATTACAAGTTATAACAAATACAAAATATAGAGTATTTATAGGTCCGTTTTACAACATAAATTCTCTACAAAATGCATTTAATGATATAAGCATACTAAACTTTGAAAATATTGAAATTATTAAAAATGATAAAATTAAATAAAATTAACTTAATAAAAATATTTGTTATTCTTTTTTTAGTAACACCATCTAAAGCTGAATTTAATGTTAAAGCCTCAACAGCTATTGTTCAAGATTATCTTTCTAAAGAAATTTTATTTGAAAAAGATGCAGATAGGTCAATTTATCCAGCCTCTATGACAAAAATAATGACTTCAATAATTGCTTTTGATCTTATTAGAAGTGGAGAAATTAAATTAACAGACAAATTTTTAATTTCAGAAAAAGCATGGCGTTTATCTAAACCAGGAAATTCTTCAATGTTTATTATGCTAAATGATGAAATTACTGTAGAAAATTTATTAAAAGGAATAATTATAGTTTCAGGTAACGATGCATGTGTAGCACTAGCCGAGGGTATAGCGGGTTCTGAAGAAGCTTTTGCCTCATTAATGAATTTAAAGGCTATGGAAATAGGAATGATAAATACAAATTTTACAAATGCTTCAGGTTTAAATGATCCTGATAACTATTCAACTGTTAGAGATATTTTGATAATGTCTAATTATTTAATATCCAACTATCCTGAATATTATAAATATTTTAAAGTGTTAGACTTTACTTGGGATAGAACTGGTGGAAATTCAATAACCCAACCAAACACAAATACTTTATTAAATAAAAATAGAATGGTTGATGGTATCAAAACTGGTTATTTAGCACTAGAGAAATATTCTCTTGCATCTTCAATTTTAAAAGGCAACAGAAGAATATTAGCTGTTGGTAGTGGGTTTAATACAAAAGTAGCAAGATCTTCTGAATCTAATAAATTATTAAACTATGGTTTGGTCAAATTCGACACTATTGAAATAGCTAAAAAAAATAGAATTTTTACTGAACTGAATGTTTGGCAGGGAGTTAAAAAAAAAGTTAAAATATATATAGATAGAGATATCTATAAAACTATGCCTAAAATTGAAAGCCTAAATAAAAAAAAATATTTAAAAGTTAAAATTAGTTATCAAGGTCCTGTAATAGCACCCATCATGAAAGATGATGTTTTAGGCGAATTAAAAATATTTTATAAAGATGAAATGATTGAAAAATACAATTTACTTTCTTATGAAGATGTTAAAAAAGTAAATATTTTATCAAGATTAATAAATTCAATTAATTATTTAGTCTGGGGTGATGTCTAAAAATCCAATAATTGTTTTTGAAGGCATAGAAGGCTCTGGTAAATCTCTACACATTGCTAATGTTGCTAATTATCTTAGAAAAAAAGGTAGAAAATTTATTAAAATTAGAGAACCCGGTGGCAGCAAAAATTCAGAAAAAATTAGAAAGATTATTTTAAACAATAAATCAAATTTTTCAAAAAATACTGATTTGCTTTTATATTTAGCAGCTAGGAGTGAAAATATTGATAAAATTATTAAAATAAATTATAAAAAAAAAATAATTTTAATTGATAGATTCGTTGACTCAACTATCGCTTATCAACACTATGGTATGTCTGTAGATTTAAAATTAATTAATTCTATCAATAAGTTTCTACTAAAAAAAATAAATATTAATTATACATTTTTAAATCTTGTAAATGAAAAAAATATGAAATTAAGACTTGCGAAAAGACTAAATCTTAATAGATACGATAGATTTAAAATGTTATTTTATAAAAAAGTACAATCTGGTTTTATTAAAATCGCAAACAAGAAAAAAAATAAATATTTAAAAATTAACTCAAATTTAAACGTATCATTAAATAAAAAAATTATTATTAATAAAATTGATCAATTAATACAATGAACATTCTGCCTATAAAGCAAAAAAACCTTTTCGGATTAAATACGGAAATGAAAAAAATTACAGATTTATTTGACATCAACAAATTACCAAACAAGATATTATTGAGTGGTCCTAAAGGTTCAGGTAAAGCAACTTTAGCATTTCATTTAATTAATTATATTTTTTCCCAGAATGAAGAACACAAATATAACCTTAATCACAATACAATTAATGAAAATAATAAATCATTTAAATTAATTAATAATTGTTCACACCCAAACTTTCATTTAATAGATTTAATTAATGACAAAAAAAATATTGAAATATCTCAGATTAGAAAAATGTTTAATTACACAAATAAATCAAGTTTTGACAACAAACCAAAAATTATATTGATTGATAATTTGGAAAATTTGAATCTAAATTCTTCTAATGCTCTTTTAAAAATTTTAGAAGAGCCGAATGATAATGTATTTTTTATATTGATATTTGATAGTAACAAAAAAATCCTACAAACAATTAAATCAAGATGTTTAAATTTTAGAATTAATTTAAATTTTGAGAAAAATATTATGATCACAAATAAACTAATTAATGACAATATTTTGGATTTATTAAATAGTGATTTGATTAATTATTATAGTACACCCGGTGAAT
>Ga0114997_10002895_pt1 | contig 13678 bp, 9 predicted proteins | sample ArcticOcean_MG_C_2_FD_87045 | JGI IMG/M metagenome (GOLD analysis project Ga0114997, IMG submission 87045) | Marine microbial communities from western Arctic Ocean - ArcticOcean_MG_CB4_136 | ecosystem: Environmental > Aquatic > Marine > Oceanic | place: Arctic Ocean: Canada Basin | collected... | reverse complement strand
GGGGTTTGGAATCCATTCATTACCATTCCAAAGCCAAAAACCATCTTCACTTGTCGTGAGTAACTGGATAGGCAGCCATTTCTCGCCGTCCCATTGATAATACCCATCGGGGCTTAACATACCGACGTCCATATGGTAGTTGGGACTTTTAATTCCTCTTTACAGTTACTATGGCCTTGCGTCCCCATAATGTGGTATTCTTGATATGAAGATAAAATCCTTTTACAGCGATGGAATACTCACTCACTCCCAGACTCTGTTCTGGGACACCCTGTTGTCTGCTGAGACGTTTGAATTAACAACTACAGTCAGGTGCTCTTCAATCCGGTAAATCAAACCTCAATTAATTCCCACTCTGTTTCTTCTTCGTATTTGACCCAATGATTACCTGAATTTGATGGATATTCTTGGTACATTGGATAAGCCAATATGTCTTCGTTTTGCTCTTGTACCTCCGATGAGTTATCATCATCCTCTCGGGAAGAGTCATCCCAAGATTTCTTTTTATCATCCAATGCTTCATCATAGGTTTCATCGTAGGCTTCATCGTAGGCTTCATCGTAGGTTTCATCGTAGGTTTCATCGTCTTCCTTACTTTTTCGTTTTGTTGGATTTCGGCGATGCAAGAAAATTGCATGAATAAGAAGTAATGTTACTATTACAGTATCAAAACCCATGGCCAATGGAGGGATGTTTAATCCGAATGCGTTGAGACCTGGAGGGGATGAGAGAACCGTAATAATTTGTGAGTGCTCATATGTGTCACCATCTGCAAATGTAAATTCAACTTGAACTCGATGAGAACCTGGTTTAAGTGAAGAAGGTATGAGTGTTTCAAAATCACCTGCGGCCGAATTAACAAAATAGACATCCTCATGGTAGACTTCATAATCCATCGTAAGGATTGAAAACTCGATTCGTTCAATGTTATCTAAAGTATTCAAATATTGACCATCCAACTCCCATTGAACTTCGTACATTTTTTCAATCACCATCTCAGAATCCATCACCAAATTCACCGAACGAAGGGGTACTGGGTCGATCTTAATGGTCTCATAAAAAATCGTACCATCTTCAGATTCCACCTCCAAATGAAGATATGGCGAGGTTGTATATTGGCTCAAAGGAAGTTCGAAAGTAAATGTACCTTGGTTTTTGTTTGCAAATCCATCTCCTGCAGAAATTGGTTCGGAGTTTGCTGCCCATGATGACCGAAGAACCCAATTCCATCTCATCCAATCATCATTATTGGAAAGCATGAGTTGAACTTCAATTTCTGAGCCAATTGTAGGTCGGTCTGGATTAATATTTACGTCAAGATAGATTTGTTGGCTCATGCCTTCAATGCTTGCACTAGCGATACTTACGGAACCGTACTCACTAAAAGCGTGCACAATAACCTGATGTGTGAGGTATGGATTGATATCCTCGGGAAGTTCTATCGTGAACTTCCCCTTTTGTGCACCATCATTGAAAACATAGAAACTTTGAACAATGACTTCATTTGAATAGACTTCAATGAAAAAGTACGATGCTTTTTCCCCTATTATATCCCAAGCGAATAAAATTTTATCGCCGGCCGAGGCTGTATCTCTGACAGAAATAAGTGTTAAATCAAAAGAACCAATGGATTCTTGTTCATCTTCGGGAGCAACAAAAGAACCTACTTCAAACTGCCCGACAGATTCGGTAAGATAAATACTTGATTGAGATGATAAATTCAGTTTGACAAAATACTCTCCTGTCCCCAAATTAATCGAATCAATTCGAACTGGAGTAGCGTGAAATAATTCATTACTAAATTCGATTTGTTCGACGATTTGAAATCTATCATTGTATACATCTAATGTACCGTCAAGCGCATGTTCAGTCAAGAAAGAAGTTGATGAACCATGGGTTTTCGCTTCAAGTGAGATGAGGCATAGAATATCATTCTCTGGCAATTGATTATCAGGATTGATTTCAGACTCACAAGAAATCACTGGACTATGATACACTTTCTTCCAAGACATCGAATGTGTTGAAAAGCCATCTCCAATATGTAGTTCTCCATTTACCTGAATCATTGAGCCAGGCATAACATCCGGTATACCATTCACCGTGACTACTTTGGCGCCTAAGCCGGTGTACTCATCATCGAGGTCTTGCTCATTTACAACACCAAATTCAGAGAGGGTACGAATACTAATGTTGGTGAAAGTCCAATCCATGGGCTCACCTGTATGAGGCATAAACGATTGAATAAAGATTTGAGGGTCATCGATATCCAAAAGATCCGCTGTTGAACGAACAATCTCATATGGTTCGTGAGTGACTTGTAACGGTTGCTCATGGTAAACAATATTATTCTCGTCCATCAAAAGTAGTCGATATGTACCTTCATTAACACTTGCAGGGAGTGTCACTATCTGCGTTAAACTCGTAGTATATGAATGGTATACAGTGTCGAGTTTTTCATCGAAAATTTCGATGTGTAAAGCTTCTTCATTTTGAGTTGTATATTGAACGCTGAAACTCGATAATTCTGCAACAAGGCTTGGAGCATCGAGAGATACAGAGGGGCATGCAGTATAGCCCCGAATAGCCTCCAAAGTATAACTTCCTTGACCTTGGAGATGATTCAACGTGATGCTAGAGGAATCGGAATTAAAACAAACGAGTTGGGATATCGTTGACCCTCCAATCATTGCCTGAAGGTCGCCTGTCAAAGATGAAATTCGTACACTGGCAAAGCTGGCCGTCGATGCTGAATTATTGATGGTCCAAGTATCCATATCGTCCCATCCTTCATCACGACTTGAGCCAAGAGCACCGGTGCCGACAGAAAACAATTCCAAACTTTCTTTGCTATAGAGTAAAAGTGGCTGTTCAATAAAAAATACTGTCAAACCCGACCCATCAAGTCCACTGATTGCTAAGCGGTTCCATTGGACACGATTATTGCCAAAATCAATGTGTTGACCTACTGATAAATTATTCATTTCCGAACTACGGTAATGAGTGCCAAGCAACTGTAAAAATACCGGTTCGCCCGAAACTTGAGTGGCTTGGAGAGTTCCATCCAACGTAGGAAGTACATCAAAGGGAAGTTCGAATTGATAGTATTCTGCTGTAGCATTGGGAGGTAGGTATTCAGAAAAATTACTGATTTGCAAAGGTGTTGAAGAATGAATTCGTCCATCATAGGAGATTTGATATGATGAAAAGGTCAGTGAAGGTGATAATGATGCCGTCTGAAGCGTATAGGTGCAAATGTCTTTCAGTTCCGGCTCATGTATGTCATTCGATTCGAGACGATGAACTGAGATATCGTAGACCTCTCGACCATCAGAAAGAATATTCTTTGCATACGCATTATTTAATCCATAGGTAATTACGCGTGATTGAAGAGAAGAGGATTTGTAGACTGAGTTAAGAGTTCCACAATTGCTTGTCAAATCAACTTGAACAGATTGTTCGAAACCTAATATCACTTCATATCCATCGGTTTGGTCGGACCAGTGAAGAAAAGAACCGTTGACTTGATCAGTGAGATTGAGAATTGGAACAGCCCCTCTTGCGGGTACATCGAACACTCCCATTTCTGTACTCTGAGCCGTGAGGGAGGTAAGAGGTGAAGTGGACATTTTGAGGATATATGGCGAAGAGAGGGGGAGAGTGCCAAATGAAGTGTCTTGAGTGATTTGGAATTCAATTTCATCGCCATAATACCGTGTATCGCAGGAAAATCGATTACTGTTCCAACTGGTGTCAAGTTCAAATACGTCATTCATTGAACGATTCTCGTATTCCCCATCGCGATAACATTCAGCGGAAGAGAAAGAAAAGAGAGTTGCATCTTGGGTTTGGACGTTGATATGTTGTATGGTTCCATGTTCGATAGAAATTGCATATCGGTCGCTATCACCTGACATGTGAAACTGCCCATTTACATTTGAATTCGCTTGCACCAACGGTGGGTTTCCATTGTAATCATCGGAATCTCCACGCATCGGGTCTTCAAGAGGATGAACTTGTTCGAAACTCACCGAAACCATCCATGGCATTTGAGATTCTGTTTGGCCAATCGGGTCAAAGCCGAAATTAAAAGTATTCGCTTCAAAACCGGAGGTGTGAACGATCAAACAATCGATATACTTCTCAAATAGTACTGCATTCGATTCTCGCAAAGAGTAAAGTTCGTGCCCGTTGGTTCCGTCGTTGGCTGTGAAATAGAGGGTGGTACCAATGGCTGTGAGTGAGTTGGGAGAACTGCTGCCACTTCCGCTGTTGATGTCCTTGGCCATCACTGTGCCAGAGGCTGTTCCGTCGCTCTTCCACAATTCGTATCCGTTGGTTCCCTCGCCGGCTACGAAATAGAGGTTGTTCCCAACGGCTGTGAGGCCGGAGGGGTAACTGTCACCCCATTCATAGATGTCTTTTACCAGCATTGTGCCTGATTCCGAACCATCGCTCTTCCACAATTCGTGCCCGTTGATTCCGTCATAGGCTCGGAAATAGAGGGTGGTACCAATGGCTGTGAGGTAGTTGAGAGAACTGCTGCCACTTCCGCCGTTGATGTCCTTGACCATCACCGTGCCATTGGTTGTTCCGTCGCTCTTCCATAATTCGTATCCGTTGGTTCCGTCGGTGGCTCGGAAATAGAGGGTGCTGCCAACGGCTGTGAGGTGGGAGGGGCTACTGCCGCCCCATTCGTAGATGTCTTTTACCAGCATTGTGCCTGATTCCGTACCATCGCTCTTCCACAATTCGGTGTTGTTGGTTCCGTCGTAGGCTGTGAAATAGAGGGTGTTGCCAACGGCTGTGAGAGAAGTGGGAGAACTGCTGCTACTTCCGCTGTTGATGTCCTTGACCATCGCCGTGCCTGAGGCTGTACCGTCGCTCTTCCACAATTCTCTTCCGTTGGTTCCGTCGTCGGCTGTGAAATAGAGGGTGTTACCAAAGGCTGTGGGATAGTAGGGAGCACCGCTGCCACTTCCGCTGTAGATGTCCTTGACCATCACCGTACCTGGGGTTGTTCCGTCACTCTTCCATAATTCGGCTCCACTGATTCCGTCGTTAGCGTAGAAAAAGAGGGTGGCGCCAACGGCTGTGAGGTAGGAGAGGCTACTGTCGCCCCATTCGTAGATGTCTTTTACCAGCATTGTTCCTGAGGACGTTCCGTCGCTCTTCCATAATTCGAATCCGTTGGTTCCGTCGTTGGCTGTGAAATAGAGGGTGTTGCCAACGGCTGTGAGTTCGGAGGGAGAACTGCTGCTACTTCCGCTGTTGATGTCCTTGACCATCATTGTGCCTGAGGCTGTTCCGTCGCTCTTCCACAATTCGTCTCCGTTGGTTCCGTCACTGGCTCGGAAATAGAGGGTGGTACCAACGGCTGTGAGGTAGGAGGGGTTACTGTCGCTCCACCCTTCCCGAATGTCCTTAACCATTTGAAAACCTGTTGTATCTGAAACTCTACAGTCGAAAAAGCCACTTGGAATCACTGGATTCACATCTCGATTGAGGGTCAAGTTCAGTCGGTGAGTACCGCTGTAAGCACTCGTAAAAGTAAGATAATCTCTGTCATTCGCGTTTTCAAAATAACCCTCGATTAAAGGGTTGGTAGATTCGTTGTCCAGATGGATAAGAGGTCTGTTCCAAGTGTCCGAATCTGCGTTGATATCACCATCAGAGAAATTGTAAGGAGTGATAACAGGAGGTGGAGTTACAATATTGATGTGGTGTTCTACACTGATGGTTAAAGTAAGATTGTCTTGGAGCAGGCTTGTACCATCTTGCCCATTGATGAAATCGATAGAAAACAAAAGTGTTGATTCAAGTGAAGGGTTGTGGCAGAGGGTGCTTGCCCCATTTGCGACCATAAATCCTAACGATGTGCACAAATCGTATGCGGTATAGGTAGTAAGAGTTCCCGATACATAAGAATCGACACTGGAAGAATTTCCAGATACATTGATGTATGTACTATCGGTAAGTCCAGTGGTTGAAAACCAGTGATAGGGTGAGTGAGATACATCAAAAGTCACATTTGTCGGATCCACTACATGGATTGGTGAAGATGAATGATGTCCTGCGGAATCGGCGACGCTCATTGCTTCCTCGGTCCATTCAGTTGTACTTGTAGGTGTATAATTGACCATCTGTGAGAAGAGTGATAAAAACAAAACGCAACATAAAAACGATGCTCGCTTTCTCAAATTAGTTTTCTTTTTTAAAGACAAACTGGATATCATACCTTCGGCCATTGTTAAACGACTCATTTCCAAGGTATATTACATGACTGGATGAGGTCTATTGAGCCGAAATCATAGAATTAAAGTCCCCACTCCCATGAGAGAGGACACAACAGGAAACGCTCAACCTCTCGATAGAGCGTGGACGAACCGAATGGCTACGATTAGAGTCCCCGCTCCCAGACTTGAACTGAAGTTCGCTAGTATCGAAATCACGTATGAAATATTGTGTTGGAACCTTTAGTTTCGAATGCTATTTAACCGCCTTCGCCTCATTCGCCACCTGCACATCGATAACATCTGTACAAATTCGGACCCTTATGCAGATAGGTGTTTGGTTTTCCTCTGCCGTAGTAATTTTTGTGTTTATCAGCACAACTTCTACATGTTCTATTGGTACAGAATGAACTTCTACTACACTTTATTGACATACCGTAGTTACTGTTGCAATGTGAACATTCATGACCAGTTTTCCATTTCTCCACAATAAATAACCTCACATTGTGTATAATTCAGCATTTCTAGCATCAATCTTATGTGATAAATTTTGAGTAGATTGATACGCCATGCCCCTTCTTTTTAGAATATCATTTAGAGCGGTTTGAAGATCTTTAGAGTTGAGTTTATCTCTTCCTTGGTATATTGCTTCAATAAATGCGGATTGAACCAGTTCTCTAACCCAAGCACCTGACAAACCTTCACTTTTGCTTACAACTTCAGATAATGCGGATTTAGAAATAAATTCTGCTGGCATTTTGGTTAATATGTTTTTTATTATCTTTTGACGTTGCTTAGAGTTTGGTAATGGCACTTCTATAATTCTATCAAATCTACCTGGCCTATCTGAAATTGCTGGATCTATATTTTCGGTGTGATTAGTTGTGGCAAGAATAACCATACCATCATTTGGTTCCATTCCATCCATTGCTTGCAAATATTCGCCTAAAATTGGATGGTCCGTGAATTTACGACTGACTGTTCCGGCAGTATCTATATCTTCAATGATCATCAATGTTGGAGCTAATTTTCTACCAATTTTAAAAGCGGTTTTAATTTGATTCTTTTGCTTAATCATTTCAGCAGAGACAAGTATTGTCGTTACATTTGCTTGTGCTGCTAATGATTTGGCCATCATTGTTTTACCTGTTCCTGGTGGACCTGAGAGAATTATTCCGCGTGAATTTGGTAAACTGTTCTCCCGTAATATCGGCATAACTTTCAGAAATTCAATCACGTCTTTATCCAATTGATTTTTGACATCATCATTCCAAGCAATCAATTGATTAACAACCTCGCTTCTATTGATAAAATTATATTCCATATCAAAGAATGCTCCTTTGAGCGGCCCTGTTTTGTAAAAACTATTCTCTAATTCTTCAATTAATTCAAGACCTCTGCCTTCATTACCAGTTATTATGCTAATCTTCTGATCTCCGTCATATGGGTCTACCGCACAAACGATGACAAATTTCTCTGTATCATTTGCGTAAAATCTAACTCCTGATTGCAAGAACCTTTTACTTTTAGAACCGTATAATGTAACACTAGAATATGCTGCTTCTATCTCAATAGTGCCTTCTAACATGAATTCTTTCACTAATTCATAATTAGAAAAATAATCATCCATATATAACTTCACTAAAGGACCTAGACTATTACCAAAATATTTGAAATCGGTTTTATCATCTGCGTCAAGAAATTCTCTTATTTTACGCCTCATATAATTGACTTCAGGCGGATTCAATTGCTTTTTAGCATTCTTTCTGGCTTGTTCAAACTCCTTGAGATCAACACTAATTTTTCCCATCGGACTATCGATAGTAAAATCTGTATAATCTAATTGTCTTTCTTTTTCCTCGTTTATTTTTATATCTTCTTTTTCTTCATTTATTTTATTATTCATTTTTTCATCTCCTTAATGGGTCTTGCACCCTTCAAACGTCATTTTAGCGCCACGTTTACACACTTTGTAAATTTATAATTTAGACCCATTCATCATTGAATTTCTTAGGCCAATTATTTTCAGAACCGATTTCAACTGCCGGATCGATATTATGACCTTTCATAAATTAAATATTTATTTTTGTATCAATTTGAATTTCTTTAGTCTTGGCTTTAACCATATCAATCAAAGCAGCTATCAATTCTTTCATATTTTTTCATTTTCTCCATCATTTACACTTTCTTTCATTTTTTCATCTCCTTGGAGTATGGGCTTTGCACCCACTTGGACATCATTCACGCGATATGTCTAAACGCAATACTTGGTTTTTACAAGTAATTAACACAATCAGAATTTGTGATTTAGTCTAACTTTTCATATAATTAAGACTAATTTCTAACCATGACTTTACCAATTCCTTACTCCATTCAAATTTAGGTTGAATATTATTCAGTATCTGATTCTCACTCTCAATCAATGAGGTAGATAATATTCCATCTTGACCAAGAACAATGGCTTTATCTAAAATTCCTATAACATAAGAAAGTGAATTTAAGTCAGTCTGACTCCAATAAGCACTGCCTCTTGGGTGTGTATGTATCCATAACTTGAACGGATAAACCGAACCATATGGGGGACTCAATGTGACTCGCCCAATAGTTCCCCAATCAATCCAAATATTATCTCCCGCATCAACCAAAATACTTACTTCTCTAGCAACTAATTCGCTAAGCCAAAATATTGGAAACCAATTTTCATTTCTTACCAGTTCGCATACTAAATTTCGAACTTTATTGTTATTCATGTCCCCTTCATCTAATAGTATTGATAAATCTTCAAAATTAATCATATATCATCAGTCCTGTAAATTTAGGGTTTATTTCTCCATGTGTCAAATAACCCATTCTAAAACCTGGCAACTGAGTATTTGCACCGTTGATAAGTCTCATTTTTTGAAACAACCATTGGGCCCCAATTACTGCAACAGCCGCAAAACCAAACTCAATATTGCCATTCTCTATAGCCCCAGGCATTTGGCAACTGGTAGGTTTCTTACTCTGTGGTAGATGATCAACTATCTTTGAATCAGTACTAGAATCAATAATAATCCAACCATCTCCTTGACAACGTAAATCGAGCCAATCTATATCCATTCGATGAACTAATTCTCTTGGTTCTGGACGGTCAACTGCTACAATTATTACATCATACTGATCAAGTTGTTCAGAATTGCTTAATGCTTCATCCAATGCTACTACATTAACAAAGTCTAGTTTCGAATGTCTTTTTGCTAAACATTTAGCCTTATTTTGACCTACTTCTTGTTTAGAATATCTCTGATGTCCTAAATTACTATGATCTACAATATCATCGTCCATAATTGATAGATTTGCATTTATCTTGCAACGCTCCAAAGCAGGTACAACTAAGTCGACTAAATTAGAACCAATACCACCTAGACCTACGACTAGTATGTCTGTAATTGGTTTTATTTCATTACTTTCTAAATCTTTCATTAATCTTCACCTATAACCGCTAATAGTGCTATTGGCCACATTATGACCAAAACAATACAATAAATGATGAATGAAGTAACTCCACCAATTTCATCCATTAATATCACCATTCTTACTTTTTACTCTTTGCGATTCATTGTTCTTGTTACTTAAATCGAGAATTGTTGAAATAAAGTTCAACTCTGTTATTCCACCCACTAAACCAGGCATTATTCGAACAGATTGAGCTTCGTTCCAATCGACGTTAGATAAGTTATCTGCTTCTAACAAATTGTTATCCACAAAAACCCACATATCTGTTTGTTCACTGACATACTTCTCGGTTTGTTGAGGATTTAACATCAGGGTTTGATGTCCTGATGCGTCAGCCACCTCAACTTTGATGAGTTTACCTTCATCTTGGCTATTCATATTTTCTTGCTTATTTTTTATATTATTTTTTATATTATTTTTTTTCATATTTTTTCCTCCTTTATTTTTATTTATTTTCCATCCTATGCTGGAATGGGCAGCACCGTAAAACGGTAATTTGTTTTTTTATTCTAAATCTAAAGCAATAATGCTCAAGAGTAAATCATTCATATGCGTCAATGAAAGGACCAAGTGTGTAGATGTGCTCCTTAATTACTAAATCATCACTCATTGCTAGTACTAGACTGGCTAATTGGTCTCCAATTGGTAGATCTTTATGCTGTTCTTTAATATCTATACAGATGGGGCTACCTTTCCCCATAATCTCGACTTGCCAAAATTGTAAAACTGATTTAAAAAGTGCTGGCCTGATTGTATACACGATACTGCTGCTACCTGTTACAACTATTCCATCTGATTCAATTCTGGCTTTTGATTCTAGTCCATCTATTATTACCCTAAGAAATTGAAATGACCTAGCCCAAACTTCTTGATCTCTAAGTAAAAAGCTATGAGAAGATTTTGGCGTATTATCAAATGTATACATAATTGCTAATAATTTATATTGTAATTTTTTACCCTTCTTACCTGAAATGATATCCGATAATTTTTGTATCAGATAAGGCAAAGTAGGCATCCATCTAATTCTACAACTGCTCAAAAACTTCAAATCATTAGAGATCTGTTTAACCCTAGTATGCAATTTGATATTGGATAAATTGTTAACACTATCAAAAATTAATTCTGCAAGTAATTCATTTGCTATTTCACCGTAATGTGAATCAAATTTCATACCATCAATCTCGGTAATCGGTGCAAACAAACCCATAAATTGTGGTTCGATAAATATGTTATGCGGGCCTATAGCCAGTATTTCGGGTAAATTCCACTCCATATTATCGGCATAACTTTTCCATCCAGAACTTTTTAATTCTTGATAATTCGTATCTAATGCAGATATCTTAAATTTATACTCTTCAATCATCGATAGTATTGTTAAATAATCTAAATCTATTTCTTCGCTACGAGACTCAGACCTTAATTCCATACTCTGTTCTATTTTTTGGATATACTTATGGGAATGGGGAAATAAATTCAGAAATATATGAAACCAATCATCATCAGTTTCTGGCTCACTAAAGTTCTCAATTTCGCATAATGCATCAATAAATAACTCACTATCCTCGATTTTGATTCCTTTAACCTCTTTTGGCACATCGTACAATGAACCCTTAATCCATGGTTTACACAAATCGCAAAGTTCTAATCTACCTCCATTTCTAAGTTTCAGCATATGGGTACAATGACTATTTACATCTTTACAACTCTGACAAATTGGTTCTTCAAGTATTTCCTCAAATGTACTTTCATCGCTTTTTTCTTCTTTTATTTCTCTCATTAAATTCCACTTTCCTTTCATATTTTAAATCGTAATAGTTTGGGCTTTGCACCCAATCGGACATCATTCACGCGATATGTCTATACGCAATCTAGCAAAAAACCAGACTCTTGTGCGAACTTAATCACACTTATTGCAATACTTTCATTGCAGTCATAGTTAAGATGACTAAATTATTCAATCATCATCACAATAACCGTCGATACCGCACATATTATTCAGCGAACCGCCTGGAATAATTGCTGCAAGAGCAATAGGACCAAGGACAGCTACACCAACTGCAACACCCAACATTTTCAACAAACCCATGTAAGGCCTCCTTAACTGAACTACCCGTTCAAAGGGCGAGACTATACCTGCCTCGGTAGGCTCAAGTTCTTTCACTTGTAGTCACAGGTCTTTCCCTGAAGTATATTCCTGATTTGGATCATAACTGACTACTTATCGCATTCATTGCCGCCAAAAGCTGCTGTGAAAGCAATTGGTCCTAATATGGCAACACCTGTAATTATTAGTGCAGCAGTTCCTAATTTTTTCATTAAACCCATTCTTATTCCTCCTCAAGATTTTTGTTCTATTCGTTGTAAACGAATCTAGGTCTTACCCCAGCGTAATTGATCAAAATAACTGGATCACTCTAATGGGTAATCTTGACTTGCAATCCAGCCAATAATCCGAGTTCCCAAGAATGGGAGCACAAATAGAGCGGCGACTCCAACAGCCATACCTACGGCTTTTGTTGTACCAACTGCTACTTTCTTGGCTGCTTTTACCATTTTTTCTTCAAATTCTTTCTCATTCATAATTTCACCTCTTCAATTTTTATTCTATCCGTCGTAAACGAATCTGGGTCTTGCCCCAGCGTAATTCCACGTATTCTAAATCTCAAAAATATGCATATCTTCAACAGTATGCATTATATTTTCGAACATATATCGAAAATCTATCACTTATTTTTTCCTTTAGAATCTACTAAAGCATAACTTCCTTCTGCTACGTGAGCAACAATAGATACTCCTATTGTACCTAATACCAAAAATCCTGCCGTCATGCCAATTCCTAATGCTAATTTTTTAATCATTATTATCTCTCCTTTAATTTTTATTCTGTCCTAATAAACGGACCTGGGTCTTGCCCCAGCGTAATTCTATACTTTCTAAATCTCAGAAATACTTACATCAGTAGTATGCATTTCTATTTCCGACCATTTCTCGAATGTCAATACCAAGTATCAATCCTAGTACACCATTTCTTGAAACACAACCACAATCTGGATCCGGCCCTCTTGGCGTACATATACACCTAGGCCCTCGAAAATAGGTCGGTGTTTTTAGTACTCTTAAGGATGAATTTCTTCTTCTTTGATTAACTCTTATTGTTTGTCTTGGGTACTTTACAACCCAATGTTTCGAGCAATAATCACCAGTATTATCGCCAAACTTAGCTTTCTTTTCACAATTTTCTTCATTACATTTTATCATTTTATCAATTCCTAAACCTCTTGGGGTTTCTATTAGTATGGAAATTTCCATTTAGCCATTCAGTACTCTTTTTAGTGATTCACAATTCGTAAACTAAACGACATGTGTTAAGTCATTCTGAGGTGGCTGTTTGAACAACAATCTCGTATCGCTTATCAAGATAAAAATGAAAGATGTAGATATAATGACTGAGATGAAAACGAAAATATAACTAAAGGAACTAACAAAGATAAAAGCAGCAAAAGATGCACCAATAATTCTACCATTGGACCGATTTCTTTCACGGAAATTTATATCATTGCTATTGACTCGATCCCGAACATATTCATGAACCACCGGGAAAATGCCAGAATTACCAATCCCAATCAAAATAAGACCAATAACCCATTGATCAAATAAGATATCACAAAACAAACAACCTAAAATAACAATAATTGTAAACTCATAAATTTCGAAATTAGTTACTTGCTTAATCAAAGCTCCCAAAGCTTCAGAAATACCTAGAATAAGAGCAAAAGAGAGAATACCATCAAAATTCATAATTGTAATAACGCCACTCAAAATAGCCAAACGCCTAATCATCCTAACAGATTCACCACTAAAGCCATCAAGAATTGAAATCAGCCTTAACTTGGGATTTTGAGAATTATCCTTCTCAGTAAATTCAACTAAATTAGTTTCTTTATTGTTTATCT
>Ga0114997_10002893_pt1 | contig 13688 bp, 11 predicted proteins | sample ArcticOcean_MG_C_2_FD_87045 | JGI IMG/M metagenome (GOLD analysis project Ga0114997, IMG submission 87045) | Marine microbial communities from western Arctic Ocean - ArcticOcean_MG_CB4_136 | ecosystem: Environmental > Aquatic > Marine > Oceanic | place: Arctic Ocean: Canada Basin | collected... | reverse complement strand
TGATCCATAATTGTTGTTATGGCCGATTCTAAAATTACATCATGTATTGCAGCTTTATCTTGATTTCCTTCAGGATTAAAAACTTCAAGTATACCATCTGGATCAAACGTAATGTCTATATGAAGGTTGTTATTTATAAACAAAAGTGAATCTAATTTATTTGATTTTTTAGAATATCCTAAAAATTGTTTAGGGTTTTTTAATTTTAAATTTAATTTATTATTTTCGACTTTAGGAATTTTTGAAATATTTTTCCAACTACCTTTTTCAAGAGGAATATATATATCTAAGATTTCACGGGCATACTTTATTACCTTTTCACCTCTGATATAATTGTATTTTTTTCCACGTTCTGCGCCATTGGTTTCAGGAATTACATCAGTTCCATATAAAGCGTTATACAAGCTTCCCCATCTTGCATTAGCAGCATTCAAAGCATATCTTGCATTCATTATAGGAACAACTAGTTGTGGACCTGCAATTGTAGAGATTTCATTGTCTACATTTGCTGTTTTAATTTGAAATTTTTTACCCTCTTTTTTTAAGTATCCAATTTCTTTTAAAAAATTTAAATATTTTTTGGCACTAATTTTTTTACCTTTCTTATCTCTGTGCCAAATATCAATTTTCTTTTGCAAAATTTCTCTAAATTCAAGAAGGTTTTTATTTTGTGGAGCAAGTTCATGAGCATATTTATCTAATCCACGCCAAAAATTTCCTTTAGTTATGCCAGTGTCTGGCAATAAGTCATTATTTATAAAGTCGAATAATTTAGATGCTATTGATAGTCGGCCATATGAAATATATTTTTTTGCCATAATTATTTATATTATATATATATATCAAAGATGAAAAGTTATTTAAGTTTTGAAAAAGATATTAAAGTTTTGGAAGAAGAACTTGAAAAGCTTAAAGACCCCTATAACAAAAAAGGAATATCGGAAGTAAATACTCTAAAAATATCAGAGATGCAGCTTCAAATAGAAGAAAAATTGAAAGTAACTTACAAGAATTTGAATGAGTGGCAAAAAACCCAAATTGCGAGACACGAAGAAAGACCTAAGGCTAAATTTATAATAGAAAATATATTTACAAATTTTATAAATCTATCAGGAGACAGAAAATTTTCAGAAGATGAATCTGTCCTGGCGGGATTTGCTCAGTTAGATAACCAATCCGTTCTAATCATAGGTCAAGAAAAAGGAGACAATCTTGAAAGTCGTCTAAAAAGAAATTTTGGCATGATGAGACCGGAGGGATATAGAAAATGCATTAGATTAATGAAGTTAGCTGATAAATTTAATATACCAGTTATTTCATTCATTGATACACCTGGAGCATATCCTGGCATAGGAGCGGAACAACGAGGTCAAGCTGAAGCAATAGCAAGTTCGATAGAATGTTGTATGTCATTAGAAGTTCCAATTATTTCTATTATAATTGGAGAAGGGGGATCAGGTGGAGCGATAGCTCTAGCTTCCGCAAATAAAGTAGTAATGTTAGAAAATGCCATTTACTCAGTTATTTCTCCCGAGGGCTGCGCATCCATTCTTTGGAGAGATCCAAGCAAATCTTTGGAAGCTGCTAAAGCAATGAAATTAACAGCCGATGAACTTTTAAAAATTAATATTATAGATGAGATTATTAATGAACCATTAGGTGGCGCACATAGAGATAAAAATAAAATTATTTTTTCTATTCGATCTGCCTTATTAAAATATTTAGAAGAATTTAAAAATTATACACGTGAAGAAATACACAGCCATAGAAAAGAAAAATTTCTAAACATAGGAAAACAAAAAAGTTTTAGTGTATTTTCTGATAAGAAATTTAATTTAATTGAAAAAATCAATTTTTCTTCAGCCACCAAAAATTTTTTAATAAACTATAAAGTTAAATTGATAGTTATTTTTTTTATTATTTTAACAACAATTTTTTTATTAATAAAATAGTTATAAAGCACCATGACAGTGCTTATATTTTCTTTCAGATCCGCAAAAACATGGCTCGTTTCTTTTCATTTTTTTTTCAGTAGGTTTTCGCATATTTTTTGTATTATCTTCTTTTTCTTTTTCAGGGAAATCTTCTTTTCTAACAATTTCAAGATTATTTAAAAATGTAATAAAATCAATTTTTATTTTATTTAATAAATTTTCAAATAATTTAAATGACTCAGACTTAAATTCTTGCAAAGGGTCTTTTTGAGCGTACCCACGTAAACCAATTACTTGTCTTAAATGTTCTAAATACTGCAGGTGAGACCTCCATAAAAAATCAACAGTTTGTAAAAATACTCTTTTTTCTAATTCTTGGTTTCCTTTTTCATTAAGAATTTTATTCCTTTTGCTTCTAAAATTATTAAACTTATTCTTGACAGCATTTTCAAATTCTTGATTTTTTAAATTAATAATATCAGCCATTTCTTCATCTTTTGCTGATTTTCCTATAATAGGTTTAATTAAAGGTTTAAATAATTCTAATTTATTTTCTTTTTCATATGATGTTTTTTCATTTATAAAATATTGAATTATATCGTTTAAAAAAGAATCTATAATGTCATCAATATTTTTTGACTTAATTATATTCATTCTTTGTTCAAAAATAACTTTTCTTTGATCGTTCATTACATCGTCAAATTTTAATAAGGTTTTTCTTATATCAAAATTTCTTCCCTCAACTCTTTTTTGTGCACCTTCTAAAGCTTTATTGATCCAAGGGTGGTCGATCGATTCACCTTCTTTTAATCCAAATTTTTTCATTATTCCGTCTATGGATTCAGAACCAAATATTCTCATTAAGTCATCTTCTAAGCTTATATAAAAAATTGATTCACCTTGATCACCTTGTCTACCTGATCTACCTCTTAATTGGTTATCTATTCTCCTGCTTTCATGTCTTTCAGTGCCTATTACAAACAGTCCTCCACTTTTTTTAACCTCATCTTTTTCCCGCAAAATTAAATTTTTTTTATGACTTAACTCATCTTTGTCTAATTCAGTTATATTACCACCCAGCTGTATGTCTGTGCCTCTTCCAGCCATATTAGTTGCTATAGTTACTGCGGACAGTTTTCCTGCTTCAGAAATAATTTTAGCTTCATGCTCATGTTGTTTTGCATTTAATATATTGTGTTTAATTTTTTTTACTTTAAGAAAATTTGAAATTTTTTCAGATTTTTCAATACTAGTTGTACCAACTAAAACAGGTTGTTTTTTTTTATTACAATTTTCTATTTTTTCAATTATTGCGTTGTATTTTTCTTTTTCAGTTCTAAAAATTTGATCATTTAAATCTATCCTTGTCATAGGAACGTTAGTGGGAACTGAAACTGTTTGTAGTTTGTAAATATCATAAAACTCTTCAGCTTCTGTAAGCGCGGTTCCTGTCATTCCAGAGAGTTTTTCATAAAGTCTAAAGTAATTTTGATATGTTACTGAAGATAGAGTTTGATTTTCACTTTGGATTTCAACATTTTCTTTTGCCTCTAGAGCTTGATGAAGGCCATCAGAAAATCTTCTACCTTCAAGTACCCTTCCTGTAAACTCATCAATAATTTGTACTTTATTATCTCTGACAATGTAATCGGTATCTAGTGAAAACAAAAAATTTGCTTTTAAAGCTTGGTTGACATGATGAACTAAATTAATATTCTGTGGATCATAAAAATTGTCATTTTTGAGAATTCCGTATTTTTTTGATAGCTGCTCTATTTGGTCTATACCTTTTTCAGAGAGCATTACATTTTTATTTTTTTCATCTAACTCATAATCTTTTTTGTCAAGATTTCTTATAAATTTATTGGTAACGAAATATTGATCTGTTTTGTCATCAGTTGTTCCTGAAATTACAAGTGGTGTTCGCGCTTCATCTATAAGAATACTATCTACTTCATCGACAATACAAAAAGGATGGCCTCTTTGAACCATTTCACTAATTTCATATTTCATATTATCTCTTAAATAATCAAAACCAAACTCATTGTTGGTGCCATAAGTTATATCGTTATTATAATTTTTTTTTCTAATTTCTTCATTTTCCACTTCACCAGTGACACAGCCAACTGATAAGCCTAAAAAATTATATACTTTCCCCATCCAAGCAGAATCTCTTTTTGCCAAATAATCATTTACTGTAACAACATGAACCCCTTTGCCTGTGAGTGCATTTAAATAAGCTGGCAAAGTTGAAACTAAAGTTTTTCCTTCGCCTGTTTTCATTTCAGCTATTTTACCTTGGTGTAAAATAATACCACCTATTAATTGGACATCGTAATGGCGTTCACCCAAGGTTCTTCTTGCAGCTTCTCTCACACACGCAAAAGCCTCGGGAAGCAAATCATCTAAATTTGCACCATCTTCAATTTTTGCTTTAAACTCAGTTGTTTTTTCAGGAAAGTCAATATCAGCCATTTCTTTAATTTTGGGTTCTAATTTATTTATTTTTTCAACAATTGATCTCAGTCTATCAATTTCTCTTTGGCTTGAATTTTTTATAAGTTTACTAAAAATCTTGCTAATATTTAACATAAAAAGTTATTTTTTTTTTTACTTGTAGTACAAATTATAGTATTTCAGTATGACTTATATAAGCATTAATAACTTATTTTAAACAGTAATGACTATAAACTTAAAAAATTTTTTTAATCCAAAAATTAATGCCCAAAATGGGTGAATTTCAAGAGTTAAAACCAATTGAAGGTTTAGAGATGTCCTCTGTTTCAGCAGATCTTTATGGTGATGGTAGAGATGATTTATCTCTATTTTTTTTTAGGGATGGAGCAAATTTTGCAGCTATTTACACCACCTCCAAGGTCACTTCAGCCAGTATAAATTGGAACTTAAAAATAAAAAGACATTTTGTAAAAGCCTTACTTGTAAACACTCAAAATGCAAATACATTTACGGGTATTAAAGGTGCACAAGGATTGAAAGAAATTGCAAATTCATTATGCAAAGCACTTACTTTAAAGTCATCCCAATCTACCACTGGAGTAAGAGATGTTGTTAAAATAACAGATCTATTATTTGCTTCCACAGGAGTAATAGGAGAAGAATTTCCCCATGTTAAAATAAAAAATAGAATACCTGAGGCAGTAAAAAAATTAAGAAAGGAACAAAATAAATTTGTTTGGTTTAAGACCGCAGGTGCAATAATGACTACAGATACAAAGCCTAAGCTAGCTTATGAAGAATGCAAGATAGGAAATAAAATTGTTAAAATTGCAGGTATTGCAAAAGGTTCAGGCATGATTCATCCTAATATGGCAACTATGCTTTCATTTATATTTACCGACGCAAATATTCCTTCAGCGTTTTTAAAAGTTATGTTAAAAAAAGCTGCCTTTACAACATTTAACTCTATAACAGTTGATAGCGATACATCAACGAATGATATGGCTGTAATTTTTGCAACTAAAAAAGCAAAAAATTCAAAAATTTATAATGTTTTAGACCCCAAATTACAAGAATTTGAAAAAGCATTGCACAGATTATGCCTAAACCTTTCTAAACAAATTATTGTTGATGGAGAAGGAGCTAAAAAATTTATTACTGTAAATGTAATTGGAGCAAAGTCAGTCGCAATGGCAAAAAATATTGGATTTTCAGTTGCCAACTCCCCTCTAGTTAAAACAGCTATAGCGGGAGAAGATCCTAACTGGGGTCGTGTTGTTATGGCAATAGGAAAATCTGAAGAAAATATTGTAGCTAACAAAATTCAATTAAAGTTTGGAGAACATTTAGTTGCTGAACAAAGCAAACAAGCTAAAGATTATAATGAAAAAGATGTTAAGGAATATATGAAATGGAATTCAATTGTTATTGAAATAAATTTAAATATAGGCAATTCTTCTCATACAGTTTACACTTGTGATTTTACTCACGATTATATTGATATAAACACTGACTATCGAAATTAATATTTGCCTTTTTTTATTAAAATATTATTAATATAAATATTCATGATAAAATATAATTTAACTTGCAAATGCGGAAAAACTTTTGGAAGTTGGTTTTCCAGCTCCTCTGAATATGATGTGCTAAAAAGAAAAAAACTTCTTATTTGTATTTATTGTAACTCAAAATCAGTAAAGAAATCAATTATGGCTCCTAATCTATATGGAAAATCAAAAGAATCGTTTAAAGAAAATAAGAAAGCAAAAAATTTAAGAAAACAACTTTTAGAATTTAAAAAGTATTTAGAAAAAAATTGTGAAAATGTTGGTGAAAATTTTGCTCAAGAGGCAAGAAACATTCATTATGATAACAAAACATCAAAAGGTATATATGGTAAAGCAACTACCGCTGAGACTTCCGAGCTATTGGAGGAAGGTATAGATGTTATGACAATACCTTGGATAAAAAAATCAGAAAATTAGTTTTTTAAAAAAGTTGAAATATAATTTACCGAAGCATCTTTACTTGTGCACCATTTATTTGATAATAAATTAAATTTCATACCAACAGTATCGTTAGATATAAATTTTTTTTTAGTTGCAATATTCTCTAATTCAAGAGGTGTTAAAAATTTATTCCAATCGTGAGTACCGATTGGCAGCCATCTTAAAAAATACTCAGCCCCTAATATTGCAAATATATATGATTTTAAATTTTTATTTATTGTAGCTACAAACATAATTCCATTTTTTAAAATGAGATTGGAGCAGTTTTCTATAAATAACTCGACATTAGAAACGTGCTCAACAACTTCCATATTGAGTATTACATCAAATTTATCTTTGAATTTTAAATTTTCTGGAGAAGTATGTATGTACGTAATATCTAGACCCATTCCTTTTGCATGTAATTTTGCCACTTCAATATTATTTATTGAAGCATCTATTCCAGTTATATTTGCTCCCAATCTTTTTAAAGGTTCGCATAGCAATCCACCGCCACACCCTATATCTAAAATTTTTAAGTTTTGGAGCGGCGTCTCACTAGATGAATTAAGCTTGAAATGTGAAATTAATTTATTCTTAATGAAACTAATTCTAGTTGGATTAAAGAGATGTAGTGGTTTAAATTTACCGTTAGGATTCCACCAATCTTTTGATAATGCTGAAAATTTTTCTATTTCTTTTTTATCTACTGTAGTCAAAATAATAATAATTTAGCTATACTTGTACATTTTTATATTTAAGAGTATTTATTATTAAAAAATATATAAAGTAAATAAGATATTTTATCATGAAAAAATTAGTACTCAAGTTTGGAGGAACTTCAGTTGGCAGTATTGAAAAAATTAAGAATGTTGCCAATATTATAAAAAAAAGGCATGAAGAAAATAATGAAATTATTGTTATTGTTTCTGCGATGTCAGGAGTAACTAATGAGCTAGCAAAAAAAGCTAGTTCAATTAGTAATAATTTTGACAACAAAGAATTAGATGTTTTATTATCGTCGGGTGAACAAGCGTCTAGTTCGCTTTTATCAGGGGCAATAATTGAATTGGGTATTAAAGCACGCTCATGGTTGGGCTGGCAAATTCCTGTAATTACTGACTCTAATCACACAGCATCACAAATAATTAAAATCAAAACTACAGAAATTTTAAAATATATTTCAGAAGGTGGTATAGCGGTAATTGCGGGCTTTCAAGGAATTACAGAAGATGATAGGGTTACCACTTTAGGCAGAGGAGGTTCTGACTTATCTGCAGTTGCAATTGCAAAAATTTTTAAAACAGATTCTTGTGAAATTTATACAGATGTAGAAGGTATATTAACTACAGATCCCAATATACATGAAAAAGCAAAAAAAATTGAAAAAATATCTTATGAAGAAATGTTAGAGATGGCATCTTTAGGTGCTAAAGTGATGCAACCAAGTGCAGTTCAAGCATCAATGATTTATGATATTCCAATTCACGTAAGGTCCTCTTTTTCTGAAAAAACGGGAACAAAAATAATTTCTGAAGATAACATAGATCATAAAAAATCAGTAACAGGTATAGCTTATTCAAAAAATAATGCCAAAATTTCTATAATCGGAGTTATAGATAAACCAGGTGTTGCAGCAGATATTTTTGAACCAATAGGAAAAAATAATATAAATATAGATATGGTTATTCAAAATACTTCTTTAGATGGTAAAACAGCAAATATAACTTTTACTATTAAACAAGAAGATTTGCAAAATACTTTAGATATAATTAAAAAAAATAAAAAAAAAATAGATTATAAAAAAATAACTCATGATGAAAAGCTTGCGAAAGTCTCAATTATTGGGGCAGGTATGATAACGAGCCCTGGAGTAACTCATAAAATGTTTAGATCTTTAGCTGATCAAAAAATAAATATTTTAGCTATCTCAACATCAGAAATAAAAATTTCAGTTTTAGTTCAAGAAGATTTAACACAAAAAGCAGTAAAAATATTACATGAAACATTTGAACTTAATCAATAATTAAATGAGCATTAGACCATTCAGAGATATAAAAAGAAAAAAAACTAAAAAAATTAAAGTTGGTAACGTAGAAGTAGGAGGTGACGCACCTATATCAGTTCAGTCTATGACTAATACTTTAACAACAAATATAAAAGATACAGTAAAACAGATTAAACAATTAGAGAATGTTGGCGCAGATATAGTTAGAGTTTCTTGTCCAGATCAAGAGTCATCTTTGTCTCTAAAAAAAATTATAGATCAAGTAAATGTCCCTATAGTAGCAGACATACATTTTCATTACAAAAGAGCAATCGAAGCCGCATCATCAGGCGCCCACTGTCTAAGATTTAACCCTGGAAATATCGGCTCTAAAGAAAAGGTTAAAGAAATTTTAAAAGCTGCTAAGGATAATAATTGTTCAATAAGAATTGGTGTGAACGCAGGATCCCTTGAAAAAAATTTATTAGAAAAGTATAAAGAACCGTGCCCAGAAGCATTAGTTGAAAGTGCCAAAAATAATATAAGAATTTTAGAAGATGAAAATTTTTTTAATTTTAAAATAAGTGTGAAATCTTCAGATATTTTTTTGGCAACAAAAGCTTATAGATCCTTAGCATCAGTTTGTGATTATCCACTACATTTAGGGATTACTGAAGCTGGAGGTTTAATGTCAGGAAGCGTTAAGTCTTCCCTAGGAATTGGCATGTTGTTAAACGAAGGTATTGGAGACACTATTAGAGTTTCTTTATCAGCTGACCCAATTGAAGAAGTAAAAGTTGGATATGAAATTTTAAAATCGCTAAATTTAAGACATAGAGGAGTGAATATAATTTCATGCCCTTCATGCGCTAGGCAAGCATTCCCAGTTATTGAAACTGTAAAAATTTTAGAACAAAGACTTTCACACATCAAGGAACCCATAACACTATCTGTTATTGGATGCGTTGTTAATGGGCCGGGAGAGGCGTCTCAAACACAAATAGGACTAACAGGAGGAGGTCGTGATAAGCATATGATTTATCTTTCTGGACTACCGCATCATAAGATAGCCAGTAATAAAATAATAGAAGAAGTGGTAAATTTAGTCGAAGAAAAATCACAAGAACTAAGAAGTGAGTAAATAATCTATGATACCTGTAGAAAAAATTAAACTAATTATTAATACATATGAAACTCTAGAAAAAGAGCTAGCTTCAGGCAACATTGAAAAAAAAGATTTTGTTAAAAAATCAAAAGAATATTCAAGAATTGGAGAAATTATTAAAGAGGCAATAGGTTATGTTAGTTTTAAAAAAGAAAAAGAAGAGTTATTAAAAATTATAGAAGAACAAAATGCTGACAAGGAAATGGTAAGTCTAGCTACAAAAGAGCTTGATGAATTAGTAAAAAAACAAGAAGAGCATGAAAAGATACTTAAGATATATCTTTTGCCGAAAGATGAGGCGGATGGCAAAAACGCTATATTAGAGATAAGAGCTGGAACAGGTGGATTGGAGGCAACACTCTTTGTTGCAGATTTATTTAAAATGTACGAAAAAGTTTGTGGTATTAAAAAATGGGTATTAGAAATTATTAATATTTCTAAAAGTGAAGCTGGAGGATTCAAAGAAGTTATTTTATTAATAAAAGGAACAGATATTTATTCTTTTTTAAAATATGAGTCTGGAGTGCACCGAGTACAACGAGTTCCTGACACCGAAACTCAAGGTAGAGTGCATACATCTGCAGCAACAGTAGCGGTTCTTCCTGAAGCAGAAGAAGTAGATATAAAAATTAATGAAAAAGATTTAAGAATTGATGTCTTTAGAGCGGGAGGACCTGGAGGGCAATCAGTAAATACAACTGACAGCGCAGTAAGAATAACACATTTACCAACCGGAACAGTGGTTAGTCAACAAGATGAAAAATCACAACACAAGAATCGTGCTAAAGCTATGAAAATTTTAAGATCTAGAGTTTACGACGCTGAGAGAGAAAAAAAAGATAAAGAAAGATCTAAAGATAGAAAAAATCAAATAGGATCAGGTGATAGATCTGAAAGAATTCGTACTTACAATTTTCCGCAAGGAAGAATTACTGACCACAGAATAAATCTAACATTACATAGGTTGCAAGAATTTTTAAATGGTGATGCATTTGAAGAATTAAGTCAAAGTTTAAGATTACAAGATCAAGAAATAAAATTAAGTAATTTAAAGCAATAAAATGATTTTAGAAAATACAATTAATGAAGCTTCAAAAATTTTAAAACAACACAAAATCCCGTCACATACCTTAGATGCTGAAATAATTCTTTCCGACATTATTGGTGTTTCGAGAGAATTTTTAGTTATCAATAATAAATTAAATATTTCAAACAAAGTAATGAAAAAATATACCTCTGCAATTAATAGAAGAATTAGCAGAGAACCTGTTGCCTATATTATAGGAAAAAAAGAATTTTGGAGTCAAAATTTTGTAGTTAATAATTCAACACTTGTTCCAAGACCTGAAACAGAATTATTAATTTACAAAATAATCAATTTTTTTAAGGAAAAAAAAATAAATATTTTAGATATTGGTACAGGCTCAGGGTGCATATTATTGTCAATATTAAAGGAATTAAATTTATCTCGAGGCATTGGTATAGATATTTCTGCAAAAGCTATCCAAACAGCTAAGTTAAATTCAAAAAATCTACATTTGTCACATAGATCAAAATTTGAAGTTTTTGACTTAAGTAAATTCAATAAAGGAAAATATGATTTAATTGTGTCGAATCCTCCATACATACCCTCAAAAAATATTAAAAAATTAAGCAAAGATATAATAAATCATGAACCTTTAATTGCTTTAAATGGGGGTCAAGATGGGCTTGACCTAATAAAGAAAGTTATTTACAAGTCTAGTACATTATTAAAAAATAATGGAATGTTGGCAATAGAAATTGGATACCAGCAATACAAAAAAGTTTCAAATATATTAAAAGAATACAAGTTTACCGAGTTTAGTAAAGAATTTGATTATAAGCAAAATGTGCGTTGCATAATAAGCACAAAAACTAAAGAATAGTTAAATTTTTAAAAAATTATTTTGACAAATTAAATTAATAATGAACAAAATGAGATAAATCCTTAATATAAATTAAGGTCATTCAACAAAATATATGTTTCAACGTAAACCGAGAAGATTTAGCAGGCGTCCATCAAATGGTAGAAGTTTCCACCATTCACATGAAAAAAATTCTGATAATAGAGGATTAAGGTCAAACTCATTTTCCAATTCACATTCAAGAAATAATATTCAATCCCAAAAAAGTGCCGAAAAGTTAGTCGAGAAATATAATGATTTGGCAAAAGAAGCTTTGACATCTGGTGATAGAGTTTTGTCTGAAAGTTTTTTTCAATACGCAGATCACTATATGAGAATTGTTGAAGAAAAAAATTTAAATCAAAATAAAGTTATCAATGTTAATAAAGAAAAAGTAGTTAACAGCGCAGAATTAACTCATAAAATAAGCGATGAAAATAAAGATAATAAAAACCAAAATGGTGAAGAAAAAAAATAATTTTTTCTAAGTAGATTATTGTTTCGCAGCAATTATATCAGCAATTAATACATCTGTTTTTATTCTCTCAATTTCAAATTTTTCTCTTTCTTCCCCTTTCAATACTTTTCCAGATGGAAGCTTTAATTTTTGAGAATTTACACTTTTTCCATTTAAAATAACTTCATAATGTAAATGTGGACCCGTAGACATACCGGTAGATCCTACATACCCTATAATTTCCCCTTGTCTAATTTTTTTTCCTGCTTTCATTCCTTTAGCAAAATTTTTCATATGTGCATAAATAGTACTGTAAGTAGAGTTGTGTTTTATTTTTACACAATTTCCACCACCACCACACCACTTGGCTGCAATAACATAACCACTCCCAGAAGCCATTATTGGAGTTCCTGAAGGAGCCGCAAAGTCTGTTCCATTATGTTTTTTAGTGTAACCAAGAATAGGATGTTTTCTTAAACCAAAAGGTGAAGATAATCTTGCACCGTTTATTGGACTTTTCATTAAGGCTTTTTCAACACTTTTTCCATTTATATAAAAGTAGCTATAACTCTTATCATTTCCAAATCTATAAAGTGTTATGTCTCTACCATTGACAGACATGTGAGCATAGTAGATAGCTCCATTTTTTATAAAAACTCCATTTTCATCAAAATATGTGTCATACAAAATTTGAAAATAATCATTTTTTCTAATATCTCTTTGAAAATCTATTTCAAAACCAAAAATTCTTGCAAATTCAATTATAGTATTAGAATTTATTTTTGCTTCTATTGCAGATCTATAAAGACTATTTTTAATAACATTTTCTGCTAAAACTTTTTTTTTATAAAGTTGAGTAATAATTTTTTGCGATTTAATACTACCCATTTCATCTCTGTTTATCTCTACAGTAGTGCTTTTTGTAATTGGAATAGAAAATTTTATTATAGAATTATCTTTATTAGATATATTTTCTTTAACCACTATATCAATTTTATTACCGGGCAATAGCCTATTGTTATTGCTGTATTTTTTATATTCTTTAATAATTTGTTGTATTTCAGTATTTTTTAGATTTAAATTCTTAAGTATTTTTTGGACACTGTCACCACTTTTTATTATATAATCTATATTAGAATAGGGAGATCTAATTTTTTTTAAAAAAAATTCTTTAACTGAAACAAGATCTTCTGCCTGAATTGAGCTTTTCTTTTCTATGCTTTTAATTTTTTCGTCATTTTTATAAACAGCTGCTATAAAAACCAACGAAGCGATCACTAAAAAAATTAAAAAATATTTTAGTTTTTCGTCATATATTGTGAATTTTTGATACATAAGTTAAAATTAATCATTATATATAATTTTTATTTAATCGATTTAATATATAAATTTTTGAAAATTTGCTCGAAAAACCTTTAATTTACCTGGTATTTTTGCCAATATTCGTCTTGATTTACTTGCCATTTAGCCTATAACAACGGTCCAACCCCAAAAAAAGTTAAGTTTATTAGCTAAATTGTGGAGTTGTTAATTAAAATGCTAATGATTAAGCAGCTTAAGCGTTGCTTTATAATGAAGCATTTTTAGCTTTTTTAAATTGTAAAAAAAGAAGAAGAGAAGTGTGGACGGTTAGGTTACCAAAATTTGTCGTACACACTTCAACGAAAAAGTATAAATAATTTATTTTATTTATATGAAGCTAGTGTGCGCCGTTATTAAACTTGAGAGTTTGATCATGGCTCAGAACGTACGCTGGCGGCACGCCTAACACATGC
>Ga0114997_10002890_pt1 | contig 13697 bp, 14 predicted proteins | sample ArcticOcean_MG_C_2_FD_87045 | JGI IMG/M metagenome (GOLD analysis project Ga0114997, IMG submission 87045) | Marine microbial communities from western Arctic Ocean - ArcticOcean_MG_CB4_136 | ecosystem: Environmental > Aquatic > Marine > Oceanic | place: Arctic Ocean: Canada Basin | collected... | reverse complement strand
GCGGCAGCTACTTTAGCATGATCTGTTCTTGTAAAATCTACCGAATAATATCTTTTATCAAAGCTAGATTTTTGTCCTGCTTTTATCCAGCCATATACACTATTTGAAATCACAATGAATATAATTGGCAAATTAAGTCTCATTGCAGTTTCTAATTCTCCAACTGTGAATCCAAAACTTCCATCTCCCATAACTGCTACAACTTTATTTTTTGGTTGACCTATTTGAACCCCTATTGATGCCGACAATGAATAACCAAGAGCTCCATGAGCACGATTAGTTAAAAAATATCTGCCAGATTTTGAAAAATTATAATAAGCTGCAAAATATGGACATGGTGTACCTGGATCAAGCACTATATATGCGTCTTCTGGAAGAGCATTATTAAGCTCTTTAACAATACGTTCTGGTTTTATTAAACCTCTATCTTCATTGCAAAGTTTATTAAATTCTTTAAATTTTTTTCTTTTAACTTCTTTAACTGTTTTTTTTCCTTCAAAATTACTTTTTTTAATTTTTTTATTTAATTCAATTAATGTAAGTTTTGCATCAGCTATCAACGAGATGTGAGTTTCATAATTTGCTCCTATAACTTTTGGATCTACGTCTATATGAATTATTTTAGTTTGTTTGTTGGGGTATTGCCATTTTTCTGTAGTTACAGAACCAGCACGACAACCAATAAAAATTATTAAATCAGAACTTTTTGTAATTTCTCTAGTATGTATTGAACCCCCATTACTTCCAACTACCCCTAAACAATTCGGGTGAGTATCTGCTAGTGTTCCTTTGCCTGTTACACTTGTTGCTAATATAATATTAGTTTTTTCAACTAGTTTTTGTAATTCTTTTTCTGCAAATGAATTTTTTATTGCGCCTCCACAAATAATCATTGGTTTCTTTGATTGTAATATTTCCTTAATAATCTGATCTATTTTTAATGGATCTGGTGCTTTAGGTTGGGCAGGAAACCTAGTAAATTCTTTGTTAACCCAAATATCTTCCTCTGCCACTTCCGCTTTTTGAATATCAAATGGAAAACAAAGATGACAAGAGCCAGGCCTACCAGAAGTACTTTCTTCAAATGATTTACGTATTATTTTTCCTAAATCTTTAGCATTGTCTATTTTTTCATTCCATTTAGTTAAAGGTTTAAATAATTCTTTTTGGTTTAATTCTGTTAAAGGAAAATGCCCAATTGAAGTGGTGGGAACATCGCTTGTAATCGCAATTACTGATATTGAAGACTCATTTGCCTCAACAACTCCTGGGATAATGTATGTTGCACCACCTCCACTTGGGCCTTCACAAATTCCAACTTTTCCTGTAACTCTTGCATAGCCATCTGCCATATAGCTAGCACTTCTTTCGTCTCGTGTTAAAATATGCTTTATTGAATGATTTAGTCTGTATAACGCATCATAAAAAGGTAAGGTTGTATCACCACAAAGCCCAAAAATGTATTTAACCTCATGTGCATCTAATAATTTCACTAAAGCCTCCGCTCCAGTTAAATAATTAGTTTTTATACTTTTAGACATTTAATTTTGATTAAATTAAAAAACTACCTTTCTGTCAATTTATTTACTTGCTTTAACATTAAATAAAAATTAGTTTTTTGAAGATGAAAATTGGAGATAATTCAAAAAATATAGCTGTTGGTGGTAAAACTGTTTATGGTGGGACAGTTGGGGTGTGCATGCTTGATACTCAATTTCCTAGAATCCATGGAGATATAGCTAATGCTAGAACTTGGAGTGTGCCTGTTCATTAGGGTAGTTACAGGAGCAACACCAAAACAAGCTGTTTATGATGGTGGTAAAGAAATATTAGATGGCTTCGTAGATGCTGCAAAAGAACTAGTAAGAATGGGTGCAGATGGCATTACTACTAATTGTGGTTTTCTATCTTTGTTTCAAGAAAAAATGGCAGAAGCTGTGAATGTGCCAGTGGCAACATCATCTTTAATGCAAGTTCAAATGGTTCAAAGCTTACTACCAAAAAATAAAAAAGTAGGGATTTTAACTATTCATAAACCTTCTTTAAAAGAAGCACATCTTAAAGCCGCTAATGTTCCATTAGATACACCAATAGTAGGCACAGAAAATGGTAAAGAATTTACTAGAGTTATTATAAATGATGAAAAAGAAATGGATATAGACCTAGCAAGACAAGATCATTTGGATGCAGCTGAAGAATTGCTAAAAAAAAACTCTAGTGTTGGAGCCATTGTTATGGAGTGTACCAATATGAGTCCATTTGCAGCTGATATTAGAAAAAAATTTGAAGTGCCTGTTTTTAATATTTATACTTTTATAGAGTGGTTTCAGTCAGGATTACTTCCGGCAAGGTTTAATCCAGATCATGATGATCCCAGAAGATAAAAGTGCTTAGCATTCTTGCTTATTATCCTTCATTAGAATTTTATTATTTAGCATTGTTTTTAATAGTTATTGGTGCAATCACCCAGAGTGCTATTGGAATAGGTTTTGGTATCCCTGCATGTTTTTTGGTACTTTTAGAACCAAGTATGGTCCCAAGTTGTATTGTTTTAATGGGCACATTTTTAGCATTTAGCAATGCTTTTCTTAGTTTAAAGGATGTAATAAAAGATGATTTAATTTATTCATTCTCTGGAAGAGTTATTGGAACCTTTATTTCTGTACCCTTAATTTCATTAACAATTGGTACAAAAAGTTACTTAATAATTTTTGGGCTATTACTACTAATCTCAGTATTTTTAAGTGCTAAAAAATGGAGTATTATGGCTACTAAAAAAAATGTAACTATTGCAGGACTTTGTTCTGGCTTTATGGGGACACTTACAGGTGTTGGTGGTCCACCAATGGCAATAGTGTATCAAAATAGCTCATCAAAAAATGTTGTTGCTACTTTAAATATGTTTTTTGGTATTGGAGCACTATTTTCAGTTTTAGTATTAACTTATATAGACCTAATAAATTTTAGAGAAATAATGAGGTGTTTATTATTGGCACCTGGAATTTTAGTTGGAATAGTATTGGGAAGACAAAAAATTGTAAAAGCTTATGTAAATATTAACCTTAAAAAACTTATATTAATAATATGTTTTATAAGCGCTATAATAGTTTTGGGACAAGCTTTTATTTAAATCCTACTTTAACAACAATTCCTTCTTTTGTCTGCACCACGGGATAATGTTTTATTTGAGTTTATTTTAATTGCTGTGACTCCACCAAATATTCTATTCTGTTTTTTAAAAACAGTTAAAATATTTTTTTTGTCATCACAAAATTTTTTGTCATAATTTTTTTCTACTAAAATTGTATTTCCATTATTGTGTCTTATGCGTGGCAAATCTATTGCTTTTTGTATTTGCATATTGTTTTTATATATATGGTCTAAAATTTGAAAAATAGTTTGTGGTTGTCCATGATCACCTGGTGTTGCAATTGCTAAATCACATATTTTTTCGCTTAAAACTATTGATGGACATAGTGTATGAAAGGGTCTTTTATTAGGTTTTAAATAATTGTTAAAATTTCCTGTAATTTTTTCTAAATATAGTCTGTTGTGCAGTACGATTCCAGTTCTTGGAGAAACAATTCCGCTACCAAACTCTTCGAATAAACTTTGAACCCAACTAACAGCGTTACCATTCTTGTCAACGACTACAAGCGTACTTGTGTCTCCTGATATTTTTTGTTGAAAATTTTTTACTTTTGAGTTTATATTTTTTTTAATATTATTAATTGTTTCATAATTAATCTGAGAAATAGTAGGATCAACACAATATAAATCTCGATTTTTAAATGCAATTTTTTTATTTTTACAATAATCAGATAAATTTATTTTAAATGATTTATGTTTTTCATTTTTAAATAGATTGCACAAAATTAATAAAGCTAAACCTTGAGAATTAGGTGGAGCTGTATAAACTTTCTTTTTACAATAAGTAGTTGAAATTGGTTTTTGAATTAATGTTGAGTGATTTTTAAGATCGCTTAGAGTTATTATTGAACCTTGTTTTTGTATGTCTTCGACTATAATTTTTGATAACTTACCTTTATAAAAAGATTTTGATCCATATTTAGACAGAATTCTAAGTGTTTCTGCTAATTTTTTCTGCTTAATTTTTGAACCTATTTTAATTTTTTTTTTATCACCAAAAATAGATACTAAGTTTTTATTATTTTTAATTAACTTTCTGTAAACTTTTCCTTCAAAGAAATCTTTTAAATATTTATCTATAATAAAACCCTTTTCAGCAAAATTAATTGCGTCTTTTAGTATTTCATCAAATTTTTTATTACCATATTTTTTTAAAGCAGTTTCCCAGGCATGTATTACTCCCGGTACTGAAATTGATAAGGGTCCTCTTTGGGGTATTTTTTTTAATCCTCTTAGCTTAAAATATTTTTTTGATGCTTTTAACGGAGATTTGCCAGATCCATTTATTACTGTTACTTTATTTTTTTTTGCATCATACCAAAGTCCAATACTATCACCTCCTAATCCGTTCATATTTGGAATTACGACAGCAAGTGTTGAGGCTGCTGCTATAGCTGCATCCATAGCGTTTCCTCCTTTTCTTAATATTTTCATTCCTGCTTTAGTTGCTGCTTTATGACCGCTAACTACCATTCCATATTTGGTATTAAGTTTCATTTAGAAGTTTCTAGATCAAATAATTTTTGTTGATAATTAGTTAATCGCTCAGCTCCATGTTTTTTGATTACAAAAGTTTCACTAATTACAATTCCATATTCTTTTAACCATAAGGCAGGTATACAATGAAATGTCATATTTTCTTTTAATATATTTTTATCACCTTTTCTAAAACTTGTTGTTAATTCACCCCAGGTTGGTGGGTATCCAATACCTACTGGGTAACCTATTCTAGAATCCTTTTCTAAACCATATTTGGTTATAACTTTCTTCCAAGTATTCTCCAACTCGTGTCCAGTAATTCCTGGTTTAACTTTATCTAATACCGCATTAAGACCTTCACATATAATATTTGATATTTCTTTTATCTTTTTGGGTGCTTTGCCCATATAAATACATCTAGCTAGTGGAACATGATATCTATGTTTTGCTCCACCTAATTCTATATAAAAAATTTCATTTTTTTTTATTTTTTTATCTGTCCAACTTAAGTGTGGTGCGCTACAATATTTTCCTACCATAGCGTTTGGCGGTTTACATGCAAATGTGCCCCCAATATCTTTGGTCCCTCCAACAGTAGCTCTATAAAGTTCAGCTATAACATCACATTGACGTACACCAATATCTGCTTTTGTCATTGCTTTTTTCATTGCTAGGTCAGCAATTATACCTGCTTCTTTCATATAGGTAATTTCTTGATTAGATTTAATCATTCTAATCCAATTTACTAGTAAGAACGCATCCTCAAATTTTGCTCCAGGAAGATTTTTAGTTAAAATATCATGCCATTTAGCAGTGTAATAATAGTCATCCATTTCAACACCTATATTCTTGTTGTGCCATTTTTTTTCTTTAATAAAATCAACTAAAAAATTCATAGGATGTTTAACTTGAGAGGCGACAAAAGTATCTGGATAAGGAATTATATGCATTTTATCTAAATAAGCAGTGAATTTTACCCCAACAGAATCCATTTGTCTTCCAATCCAATAAGGCTGTTCTTCATCTATTGAAACTACTACCATTTGAGGAGTATAAAAAGACCATCCATCATACCCTGTTAAGTAAAATTGATTTGCTGGGCTAGAAATTAACAATAAATCAATATTGTTAGCAAACATCTTTACTTGAACTTTTTTAACTCTTTCTTGGAATTCCATATTAGAAAATAATATTTCATTTCTAAATTCGTTTTTATATTTATTTTTCATTTTTAATAAATTAATACTTTTTTTAAAATCAAATTTATTTTAATTTAAAGAAATATAATATATAAGATCACAGTGTTAGAACAGTCCATTATATTAATTCAAATTATCTTTATAGATGTAATTATGGCAGCAGATAATGCCATTATTATAGGCATGATTGCTGCAAACTTTGCCTCAAAACATAGAAAACAAATAATTATGTATGGTGTTTTAGCAGCACTATTATTTAGAATTATTTTTGCTTTTTCTGCAACATACTTCTTTGGATTTCCAATTATTAAGATTATTGGTGGGTTGTTACTTGTTTGGGTGGTGCATGACCTTCAAAAAGATTTATTTGAAAATAAAAAAATTAAATCACCCACAAAAGTATCTAAAGAACCTTCTTATGTACAAAGTTTATATAAAGTTATTTTTGCCGATATAACATTAAGTTTTGATAATGTTATCGGTGTTGTTGCTGCCTCAAAAGGTAATACTTCATTTATGGTATTTGGTTTATTTTTATCTGTTGTTCTAATAGGAACCTTGGCTACGTATTTTGCAAGACATATTCAAAAACATAAATGGATTGGCTACATTGGTCTAATTGTAATTTTAATAGTTGCAATACAATTAATTATTGGTGGATTAAGTGACTTTGGAGTTCTTTCTATTAATGAAACTTTTAAAAAATATTTTTAATTAATCTCAAAAATTTTTCCATATCCTTTAACAAGTTCATCATTGCCTACTATATTTAATGTTTCCCAAATAAGTGTTTGGTTGCTTGATAAAACTATTTTATTTAATTTTTTTTCTAATTTGTCAATTAAATCTAGCGCGGGTAATGCTGTACATGAAATAAATAATGCCTCAGATTCATCTAGATTTAAATTAGACAAAACTTCAAATAAATAATTGCTGTCTACTTTTCCTATATCAATATCTGAAGCAATATCAAAATAGTATAATGCTTTTACATTAACTCCCGATTCTTTAAAATAATTTACTACTGATTGATTTATTATTTCTGTATAAGGTGTAAATATTGATATATTTTTAATACCTAGTTTTTCTAAAGCTTTTATCGTGGAAGTTATTGGTGTCGTGACCATTGCTTCTGGTTTTGCCAAATTAACTTTTTCTTTTATTGAGTTATAACCCACGGCTACCGTTCCAGATGTACAGCCATAAGCTACACAATCTAATTTTTCATTGGGTAAGATTTCTTTAGTAACATTTGTAATATCATCTGCCATTTTGGCTAATGTTTCATTGGTTAAAGGATTATAACAATGAATTCTATTTACATAGAGATCTATATTTTTTCCATAAATTACATTGTTGAAATCTTTTTCAATTCTAAAATCACTACTTAGTGTTATTAATCCAACTCTAGGATTAGCCTGATCGATAAATTTAGGTTTTATTTTATTTAATTTCATAAATTTATTTATAATAATTAGATTATTTATATATTTAATTTCTAATTATTAAATTTACAATCAATTTCATCTAGTGATCTGAAGAAAATTTTATTTAATTCGTTGGTATGAATAGTTTCACAATTTCTTATCTCTTTATCTAAAGAGGCTGTTGCGTGTTCATTAATATTTTTGCCTGTTTGTTTTTTAATACTAAAATTAAGTCCTCCATATAAAGCAGCTTGTTGAATACTGCCTGTTGTTGCAACAGTAAAGGCTGGCCCTACCATTGCAGAATTTTGAATACATCCAGTTAAAAAAGTAAAAGTCAAAAAAATTATTAATATATTGTTCATTATATGTATTTATAACTGTTTATAATTTTTGATAAAGTAAAATTAATTCTCATATATAATTTTTTTTGGTCATTTTAGTTTTTATTTACCTATACCAATAATTGTTAGATCATCGTCAAGAATATCTTTATTTTCATTAATACCTTGTTCTTTTGAATTTTTCTTTAAACTTTTTAACCGTATTTCTTCTGTAGCATTTTCTAATTCTTTTTCTAATGAAGAGTTTTGATGCTTTAATATTAGTTTTTTGACACCCTCTATTCCTATTTCATTTTTATTTTCATCCATACACTCTGAAAAACCATCTGTGAAACAATAAATTCTTCCTTTGTTTAAATTAAATTTTTCTAACTTATAAACATTTTCATCTTTATGTTTTATGACTGCAAGAGGCATTGAGCTAGAAGCATATTCTTTAAAATCCTTATTAATTCTAACTAATACAGGTTGGTGACCTGCATTAGATATCTCAACTAAATCTGTCTTAAAGTTATACCTACCAACAATAGATGTAACAAAAGTACCAGCTGGGTTGCTTTCTTTTAAATCATTATTCATTTCGAGTAAAATTTCATTGGGTTTATATTTTTGTCTAGCAAAAATTTTAAATAAGGTAATAGCTTTTGCCATAACCATACCAGCATTTACACCTTTTCCAGAAACATCAGAAAGTGTAAAATACACTTCATCATTATGAAGATAAAAATCATAAAAATCACCTGATATTTCACGTGCTGGAATATTTAAACCATAAATAGGATAATTATCCAAATCTCTTTTAGGCATTAAGCGTCTTTGTACGTCCATTGCTAATTTAATTTCTTGTGAGACTCTATTTTTCCACTTATTTTTTTGTTTTTCTGATTGTTCTAATTTATCCATTAAAAGATTGTACTGTGTTCCAATAATTCCACTGTCAGTAAAAGGATCTTGGGGTGCCCTTATAGAATAATCTTCATTCTTTGCTTGGTTTGTTAAAACTTCTAATAATTCATGAGTATCTGTTGAAGCGTTATGTTCTGAAATATTTAAACCAAGCTCTTCATCTATCTTACTAACTCTTAATGGATAAAAATAATTTAATGATTTAAAAATTATAAATGAGCTAAAGAAACAAAAACCACCTATGCTAAAAATACCAATAAGTTGAATAACTAATTGATCTAATCTAGATATATCTAATCCCATTAATTCGAAATTTGCAAAAATTGCGACTGCTAATGTTCCCCAAATCCCTGAAGCCAAATGAACCGGAATTGCACTAACAACATCATCAATTTTTAATTTTTCTAATAATAAAATTGTTGAACCTGAAATTATACCACCAATACTCCCAATTATAATCGCATCTGCAGGATCTACATATGCACAAGATGCGGTGATCGACACCAATCCAGCAAGTGGTCCTGTTATTATAAACAGTGGTTCTGGTTTTTTTAACACTATCATTCCCATTATGCTTGAAAAAATTAATCCAAAAGAAGCAGATAAAAATGTATTAATTAAAATTAAAGGAATTTTTAAATCCATTGCACCGTTTGCACCACCATTAAAACCAAACCAACCAAACCATAAAACTAGCGCGCCTAAAGCTGCTATTGGAGTATTACTTCCTTGAAAAGAACTTCTTTTTTTGTCTTTTCTAAATCTTCCAGTTCTACTTCCTATAATTAATAAAACTGATAAAGCAGTCCAGCCTCCTACGGAATGAACAACAGAGGCACCAGCAAAATCTAAATAACCCATTTTGCCTAGCCAACCAAATTTTTCTGCCGGATTATCAAAATTAAAAGCCCAAACCCAGTGGCCTACTATTGGATATAAAAAGCCAGATGTAATAAATGTAATAATAATATAAGAAAAAAATTTTAATCTTTCTGCTACCGCACCCGAAATAATAGTTGCAGCAGTAGCAACAAACATAGCCTGAAATACAAAGTATGTCTGATAGCCTGCAACTTTTGTTGTAAAAAAATAAAATTTATTTCCAAATAATCCTGAAACACTAGTCCCATACATTAAAGCAAAACCAAATGCCCAAAAAGTGATTACTGAAATACCAAAATCAGTTATATTTTTTAATGCTACATTAATACTATTTTTGTTTCGTGATAAACCAGATTCTAAACACATAAAACCTGCTTGCATTAAAAAAACTAGAATTGCACAAATTAACAACCAAAAGGTATCCAAATTTGCTTGTAGAATTGCATCTAAACGGTACTCTAATGCATTTAGAGCTCCTTTATTTGTAAGCCCTAGTTGTGTAATTTGTGACTGGAGCTTATTAATTAGTATCTGAGTTTCTACTCCAACCATAAATTTTTAATGCACCATTAATCAACCAATTTTCTTGCTTCACCAGCGTCAGTAATAAACTTGTCTGCTTTAACAACTTTAACCACTTCAAATCCTGTGCCTAAAATTGCTTTTTTAAATTCTTCAAGAGATAAATTAGAATCTTCTTCAAATGCAGACACCGCAACCCCTTCAGGCCAAGATACTTTAACATGAGCTGTTGGGCTTACTTTAATTAACTCCATAGTCACCATATTTTGGCATTTAATGCACATCATACCATTCACTTGTCCTACCAAAGATTCTGCAGCAAAGGAAATGCTTGAAGTAAAAAGTATTGATAATATTAAGACTAATTTTTTTATTTTTTTCATATTGCTCCTTATTTTTTTTAAAGACTATAACTAATTTTTGATTTAAACAAAATTAAAGATGTTCATTTTAGGCTTATAAATCGTATATTTTATTAAAAAATATACTTTTAATTAAAGTTTTTTTAATTTATTTAGATTACTGATTTTTATCAGCGTCTTCTTTTTTCCATATAAAGTAAAAAATATATGGAACTATTGCAGGTACTATCCCAAACCATAACCATTCATCCCATTTAAATTTTTTGTATAGTGCAATGTCATTAAGACCATTAATCCAAGTTAAATATCCAATTAATAATATCCAACCAATACTAACTGATAAGCAAATTTTCTCTTTTTGAGATCTTTGTTTTTTTAATAAATCAGTTAATAGCTCAATTTTAATTTTCATAATTTATTATTATAAAATTTAACAATTTGTTCTTGTAAAGGTACCATTGGCTGTCATTGTAATCTCACAGGTTCCAGTGTTAGCTTTTGCCTTAACCATGTAATTGCTGCTATGTCCATAAATGCACATCTCATAACTTAAGTCTGTACTAATTGCGTCTGCTCCACCTAATAAATTGGTCTCTATAAGATCTGAAGTACTTGTGCTTGGTGCACAATTACTTCCAGTTGCCGAATAATAAGATCCATTAGATGAATAAAACTCTGTTTGACCTAAACTTATTTGTTGTAAAACATTTTCTGCAGATTTTCTTTTGGTAGATGAAACATAACCACTATAACTTTTCATTCCAACAGAGGCTAAAATTCCAAGTATCGCAACAACTACTAAAAGCTCAATTAAAGAAAAACCTGAACTTTTAGTAGTCATTATAAATTTATTAAATTAATAAATGAGCTTACTCAGTAACACCATTATTTGTTAACAGATCAGCCGTCTCAGCTGAAAAGCAAGTCATAACTTTCCATGTTGTTGTAGTGTTTGATACTACGGTTTGACCATCAGTACTGGCACTACAAGATAAAGCGGCGTTAGATGAAACTGCAGCAGCAGATGGATCATATGGATTTTTAAACTCTGCAAGAGCAGCAACTACAGCAGTTGCAATTGCGCTTGCTGTACTTTTGTCTCCACATGCCAATGCAAAAGTGCCATCAGCTTTTTTCATAACTGAACTATCACCAATGTTACATTTTTGAAGTTCTGCAGCTATATATTTTACAATAGTTGCATGATTTGATTTAGCTGAAGATTTTTTTGCGCTTGATGTATATCCAGTGTAAGCAACAGTTCCTACTGCAGCTAAAATTCCTATAATTGCTACAACAACTAGCAATTCAATTAAAGTAAAGCCTTTATTTTTTTTATGTTTCATAGTTTTTAATACCTGTAAGTTAATTTCTCATATTATTTGTCTTATATGCCAATGTAAAGATAAGAAGTTAAAACATTAAATTTTTTTTAGCAATGATCATAAATGGCCAAAATGGGCGTTAACACTAGCATTTAATATAAATTTAACATAAATTTTAAATTACTTATGACTTATAAAGTTACAGAAGAGAATAACATTGCTACCGTTTTTTTAGATGGCGAAATAGACATGGATGTAACTGATAAAGCTAAAGAAGTTATTATCCCATTAATAGAGGCTGGAAAAGAAGTTCACATCAATTTAAAAGATGTACAATACATAGACTCTTCAGGAATATCTGTACTGATAGAAAGTCATCAAAAAGGAGAAGAAAAAAATACAAGAGTTGTTTTAAAGGAAATTAGTAAATCAGTACTAAAAGTAATCATGATGGCTAAACTCGAACAAATTTTGACCATTGAATAATGACAAACATTTCAGAATATAAAGATTTTGAAGTTAACTCAGCTAACCTGAAACATGTTAGAACTTTTGCTAGAGAAGTTTTTATAAGATCAGAACAATTAAAAAGTTATCAAGAAGAATTAGTATTAGCTTTGGCAGAAGCCGCACAGAATATTGTCAAGCATGCTTATAACAGTGAACCTACCGATGACACCATGAGGATAAAAATAAATTATACAAATGATGGTTTATTAACACTTGAACTATTTGATAAAGGAAAAGCGGTTGTACCAGAAAACATTAAGCCAAGAAAAATAGACGACATCAAACCAGGTGGTCTTGGAACTTTTTTTATAGGTCAAATTATGGATGAAGTTATCTTTAAAACTTCAAAAATTGATTGGGTAAATCATTTAATTTTAAAGAAACAATTTTAAAAATTGTTATCCAATTAAAGCACCAACATTAAAGATTGGTGAATACATTGCTATCATCAATCCACCAATCATAGTTCCCATAAAAACAATCATAATAGGTTCAATCAAGGTTGACATGTTATCTACTGCATTATCAAACTCTTCCTCATAGTAATTAGAAACAGAAGTAAACATTTCATCTAAGCTTCCTGTTTGTTCACCTACAGAAATTAATTGACTGAATGTTGGTGGAAATAATGGTTCCTTTAAAAAAAGTTTAGTTAATGTATCACCAGAAAAAACTCCTTTTTTTACATTCTCTAGAGCATTGGTAATTACAACATTGTTACTTACTGATTTTGCAATCTCAATACTCTCAAGTAAGTTTACACCTGCCGCACTTAAATTTCCCATAATTAATGAAACCCTTGCTAAAACTGATTTTAAAATCATATCACCAAAAACTGGCATTTTTAAAACTCTACCATGCCACCAAAATTTAATTTTTTCATTTTTAGTGACTAAAAATTTAAATGTAAAATAGGTAACTATCAAAACTATAAGTAACGTCAGTCCACCCGATCCTCTTAAAAAATTACTTGCATTCAAAATAACTGCAGTTGGTGTTGGAAGAGCAATACCCATTCCTTCATACATTTTAGCAAAAACAGGAACCACCTTTATAAGCATAAATACCGTCACAATCATGGCTGTTGAAAACATAACCATTGGATACATAAGAGCACCTTTAATTTTCTTTTTAACCTTTTCTGTTTTTTCAAGAGAATCTACTAATTTTAATAAAAATATATCCAATTTACCACTGGCTTCTCCTGCTTTAATTAAGTTTACATAAATATTATCAAATACTTTTGGATATTTATTAAAACATTTAGATAGAGTCACCCCACCTTCTAAACTTCTTCGAATATCTTCAATTATCTCTTTTAAACTTGGATTTTCTACCTGATCTCTTAACATCACTAGAACATTTAAAATTGGTAAACCTGCTTTAACCATTGTAGCAAATTGTTTTGAAAAAATTACAACATCTGCTGGCTTAATTTTTTGTTTAAAAAAAGAAGATCCTCCACTTTTTTTTTTTTTTTTTTTTTTATTTTTTTTTTTTTTTTTTTTTTTATTTTTTTTTTTTTTTTTTTTTTTTTTTTTTTTTTTTTTTTTTTTTTTTTTTTTTTTTTTTTTTTTTTTTTTTTTTTTTT
>Ga0114997_10002888_pt1 | contig 13703 bp, 20 predicted proteins | sample ArcticOcean_MG_C_2_FD_87045 | JGI IMG/M metagenome (GOLD analysis project Ga0114997, IMG submission 87045) | Marine microbial communities from western Arctic Ocean - ArcticOcean_MG_CB4_136 | ecosystem: Environmental > Aquatic > Marine > Oceanic | place: Arctic Ocean: Canada Basin | collected... | reverse complement strand
TTATTTCTGTCAACATTTCTGAAAAATCTTCGCACTGATCATACACAACCTCAAAATTAACTTGTTTGAACCGTCTTATATACGATAAAGCTAGCGGGTTGTAGCCTTCTTGTTTTATCGCTCCACGCGAAATCATACCGTTAGCTGAACAACGGTTCAGTAAAAAGAAGAGGGCTGATCTAACAATGGGGCTTTTGTTTTTAAAATATGTATCCTGAAAAACTCTAAACACATCCTCACTCTCAAAAGGAAATAGGTACTCTGCGCTATTTGCTATACTTGGCGCGTCTTCAAATAAGCTTGTCCAAAAATCGTATATAACAAATCGGTTTGTGTGTGCTATCATTGGGCGCCCAGATTCCGCTAAATTAATCTCTAAGTCGCCGGCAAACAACAAAAAAGATTCTATATTGCTATGCGGTGGGATAATATCCATAAGCACATTAAGAGATTTTGATTTATGTCTCAGATCTTTGAGTGGGGATATCATTATTAGTAGTGCCAATGTTGTGTTTTAAATTACTAAGCTTTTGCTCCACCCTATGCAGTTCTTCTGACATATCCGGAGCAACAGGGAATTCTTCTGCAAATGTAGCATGTTTATGTTTGATATACCCACCGACGATGGACGCGATATCTTCAAACATAATGTCAATTCGGGCTAGCTCTTCACGAAGTAATTCTATTTCTTTCACAGTTCCTACAGTTAGAACAGTAGAAGATGGTGGTGGAGCAGATTCGATTGAATTTAGGCGGTTTAGGGCCGCCGATAGTAGTCGTTCTACTTCAAATTTTAATTCATTGTCCTCAACGGAGTATTGAATAACGATTCTTTGTCCCATTTTATCCTTTTAATATCTGTTTGATGTTTTTGTTTAACATGGTTTCAATAGTTTTTGGATCACCGACCACTATAATTTCAGTTCCGGTGTTTCCTCTATTAATAGTGAGCTTGGAGAATTCATGAATCGGGCTCAGATATTTATCGAGTGCGCCTTGTTCATTTAGACGCTTCATTCTTGCTTCCTCGCGAATCATTATTACATGATCCGGATTGACAAAAATTTCATTCAAAGTATAATCTTGTTTTGTAGTACATGTGCCGCTGGAGCGCACTTCGGTTAGTTTAATTAGCATTGTGTTCGTTCATTGGGTATACTTGGTTTGGCAAAGCACACCACTTTTCTCCTTTAAATAAAATACTATATTCGTTCTCATCGGTCTTTCCCATAAAAACGGCTGTCATTGGTTTCTCGGTTTTGAAAACTGCAGCCGGATATCCATATGTTGGGTCAGGTTTTACAATCGTGCAGTCCTGTGGTATGTATACCAGATCACCCTGCTTAAAGTCTTTTTGAGGCATATTTTACTCCGTTTGAATAATACCAAAGTTAGTAGTAATTAGTGTCCCGGCGCAACTAGCAGCATTTTGTAGTGCGGCCCTCGTAACTTTTACCGGATCTATCACGCCTGTATCCATCAGGTTCACCATTTCGTTTATTCGAAAGTTCCAGCCGGTATTATTGTCGCTAGCCAGCACCTGTGAAACTATAAGATCTGGTGACTGGCCGGCGTTGATAGCCATTTGTCTAATCGGTTCCTCGCATGCTTTCTGAATAACCGAGGCGCCATAACCCTGATCACTTGTACCATATTCACTGGTAACTACAATTGATCGGGATGCACGGAGAAGCGCTGTCCCACCACCAGCTACGATGCCTTCCTCTTGTGCAGATTTTACTGCCTCAAGCGCATCTTCTATGCGGTGTTTTCTCTCGGTCATCTCTACCTCGGTTGAGCCGCCGACCCTAATTACTGCGACACCTGAAGCTAACCGGACAATACGATTTTGGATTTGTTCAGCTTCTTGTAGAGACTCTGTTTGTTCGATGGAAGCTTTCATTGTCTCAATCCGGGCGCCTATCGTCTCAACATCACAATTGCCACCAACAATGGTTGTATGGTGTTTACTACTCTCAATAAATTTTGCTGAGCCTAGATGCTTCATCTCTATCTCTGTGAGCTTTATCCCAGATTCGCGAGTAATAAGTGTGGCGCCGATTGACACAGCCAAATCATCTAGGGTAGACCGTCTTTCTTCACCATAATTCGGAGCTTTAATCGCGGCGATCTTAAGAGTTCCCCGCATTGCATTCATTATTAAGGCGGCTAACGCTTGTCCCTCAACATCCTCAGCAATGACAATTAGGGGGCGCCCTTCGCGAGCGACCATTTCTAATACCGGCAACACCTGTTCTACAGCCGAAATCTTATGATCGGTAACAAGTATCAAGGGTTCTTCATGTTGCATAACGGCGCGTCTCTCGTCAGTGATGAATGCTCCTGCACAATACCCCGCGCTTAATTTGAATCCTTCTGTAACATCTAAGCTAGTTTCTAAGGATCTTGACTCTTCAATAGTGATAGAACCATCCTGCCCGACTCGATCAACCGCGAGGGCGATGAGCTTTCCGATTGAGTGGTCATTGTTCGCTGAAATGGTCGCGACATGCTCAATATCTTCCAGGCTTGTGACGGGAATTGACAAGTCTTTAAGATGTTGTGCTACATCTTTCGCTGCCAAGCTTATGCCGCGTTGAAGCTCCGTTGACGAAACGCCGGATGCAATAAAACGCTGCGATTCTCGTAAGATAGCTCGCGCAATCACTGTAGCTGTGGTGGTACCATCGCCGGCAGTGTTGTTGGTTTCCACTGCCGCCTGCTTAATAATCTGCACAGCTGCATTTTCAAAGGGGTCTTCACAAGCAACGAATGCTGCGACTGTAACACCGTCTTTTGTGATGAACGGTTGTTTCCCTTTCTCTTGTAGAAGAACGCTTCTTCCTCTGGGACCTAGCGTTGATGCGACGTTATCTGCTAGTTTGTTTGCGCCAGTGATGATCTTCTGTTGTAGTGTCTGATTGTCGTCGTATGCTCGACTCATTAATGCCTCTAAGTTATGGTTATATTATAATCGATTATGTGGAGAATGTCAAATGTTATTTGTTTAAATTTCTTTTGAATTCTTCGCTGGTGTTTTCTTGAGTAGTTCTACCACTTCTTCGCCTTCTGTTTGGGCCTGTTTGTTCGCGTTCATTGCGGTTGAGCGGCGATCGGCACTAAAGTATTTTCCGACATTTATGGTGAAGCTCTTGGTTGTTTCTAAGAGCTGCATCATATTTCCCTTCAATTTCTTAGTGTAGATCTCTGCAACGGCTTTTATGTTCTTATCCGAGAGATCCAACTCACCATAGTATTCTACGTCGGCGATTGCTCTTAAATCAGCCATACCGGTTCTAGTAATAGTCCACTGGCTGCCGCCTTCTTTGCCAGAGCTTTCCATAAGTGCTGACGCCTCCTGCATAAGCCTCTTTTCTCTTTCGTGGAAGGAGCCAAAGTAGGACTCAACAAAGTGCTGCATCTCTGCAGCGTTATCGGCATAGAGTTTGCCATATATACCTTGGAGCTTCTGTAGCTTTTTCTCATCTTTGTCTTGTAGCTTCCACTTGGCTACCCACTTCGCGAAGTTGGGCTCTTCCCCTGCCGCGGCATCTTTTTCAGCGGTGTTTTCTAAATCTATCATTAAACCTTGATCTGTCATTAAGTCATACTGCTTTTGTTTTTTCTCTGGGCCGGCTGGGGCGCTGCCTTCATCGTCAAACATGCCCTCTGCCCCAAGGTTCTTGTAAAACATTCCCTTGCCTTCAGTATAGCCCGGGCATTCCTTAAGAATTTCAAACATCTGCAGTCTCCACTCGGGGGAATCTTGCCATGTTCTAGCATGTTGCTCAAATGCGCCGGCAGCTTTTCCGAGGAGGGCAGTGTTCTTCGGTGTTGATGTCATTATATCAACGAAGTTATTGCGATTGATGATAAAATCAAATATGCTCAATTGAGAGACGTCTTCACCATCGTCTGAGTTTTTGCGAGCGATCAGGTACTTAATAGAGGGGACACCTGAGCCACCACGAATAAACAGGTAATCTATAAGGTTGGTAAAACTTCCATGAATGCCGGTATTAGGGCTCAGTAATTTAAGACTAACTGCTTCTTCATCCCCCGTCACGAAATCCTCAATGGGGAGGGTACCACCAACGCGGCCGGCGATCTGCTTGCCACCCGTGAGGGCTGCCATAAACCCTTCGAAAACAAATCCAGCGGATGATTCGCTATAGTCGTTTAAGCACGCTTGGAGCGCTTCGATGATCATCATCATATTGAGGATTGCATTAAATCTTTCGCCGGTGCCTTTTCTCTCGGCCTGTACGGGATCGACAAAGCTGTTAACGTGGGCAATCCGAGCCTGAATGCTTGACTGTCGAGTAATGGACGCGAATATCCTCTCGATGTCTTTCCTTGATTGGCTGTTGGGATCTCCCCAAGCCTCGTTGGGATTGAGTTTAGGAATGGGGATAGACATGCTAAAGCGTTCGGCTTCGGTGAGAGTATCTACCGGGGTCTCCGGGTCACCACGGCTGACTATCGGAATCGCCATGATCTCTTCAATCATTGCCATAAGACTATCGGGAGCAACAGTACTCTCTTTCTTGGTATACTCTTCTTTAAGTATGTTTCTCAATTTAGACATGTAAAAACCTCAGATAATTATGTCAGCTATACCTAATTCTACAGCTTCTTCTGCTGATAAATAGACGTTAACATTGCGTTCTAGCATATTTTTAACATCCTTTTTCGACATATTGGTGTTCTCAACCAAACATCTGATATACATTCTTTGGATCTGTTCAATGGCTTCCATCTCATTTAGGAGGTTGTGAAGAGCCCCATGTTGGCCGGCAATGACAGAGTGAATCATCACTCGGCAGTTCTTTCCGATCTTTCGTTTACCCTTAGTTCCGGCAGCTAAAAGCGGTACGCCGGCGGACATAACTTTACCCATTCCAACGGTGTGAATTTCCATGTCCTTCTCCACCATTTTCATCACGTCATACAGAGCAAACATGTCGTCGGCGCTGCCACCATACGTGGAGATATAAAATTCCACTGGCTTTTTCTCTTCTTCTTTTAGCAACTTGTCTTGGGCGCTCAAATACAGAAGTGCGTGAACCAGCTCCGCAATCTTTTCATCTGAGACCTCGCAGAACAACCCGATAAGCCGCATCTCAGGCTCGGCCTTTCCTTGTCCGTTTGGATCCAGCTGGAGCATCTGGCTCAGTATGTCTTCAACTGCAACTATCTCTGGCTCTGGTTTGGCTTTCTTTTCTTCTGTTATCAGTGACTTAACAATTTCTTTAATTTTACTGATCATTTCTACTGTCTCTCCAAAATGCTAGTGCTGCTTTTTTGTTAGTTTCTAAGTATTTCATGGCTGAGGCCCAGTCGTCAAATTCAAGTATAGGTTTGAAGAATTTGGGGTGAGTGTGTATGATAGTGTTAATTGATTTTGTTTTAAAATGTTCAACATCTTTATTAAAACTCATCTCAAAGGTGCTGATTTGTGTTGCGGTCCTCTCAGTTCTAATTAGATGTTCGAGCACTAATTCGCGAGTATATGACAAATTCTCAAGCGATTTTATTAATGATGAGAGATATATTACATGCGACATTTTTATCATCATGATAGCAAGTCGGGCTGAATGTAGAAAGTAAAAGGTCTTATGAGTAACATACCCAAATACAAACACCAATATGTACATCCACCAATCTGTCATAAACCCTTCAAAAGAAAAGCCGCCGGTACCCCAGCGGCTCTTATATCATAACCTGTTATCAAATAAGAGTCAAGGTTATTTTGTTAGTCGCTTTAAAATTCTTTCAGCTATCTGATCAACCATAACATCCTTCTTTTGCGAGTTGCTAATTCGTTTAGCTACTCTACGAGCAACTTCCTTAACGAGAGCGTCTTGTGTGCGCTCTTGCATAGGCATTATATCTTCCTCTTCTTCCTCTGAATCCATGCCTAGATCGTCTGGTGCCATGGCGGCGTCTTCTGGAGGCATGTCTAGATCGTCATCGGTGTCGACCTCAAGGCCATCTTCCGGAGCCATTTCTGCTCCTAAGTCATCGCCAGTGGTAAGATCCACTTCAATCCCAACTAAGTCCGCTAACTGCTGGACTAGATCAGAAAACTTGTCTTCCTTATCTACAGGGACAGAATCTCCCATCTCCACGTCTCCCATGTCTCCCATGTCATCCTCTGGGGCCGCGTCCATCTCCGGAGCAGCTTCATCTTCTGGTGGGAATGCCGCATCGGCATCCATGGATGGATCATCGGGACCCTCTTCATCTTCTATCGGATCCTCTTCGGTCATGCCGTATCCCATCTCTTGCAGGCGGTTAGAACCTATGGCTGGCACATGTGCCAATTTCATGAATTGGCGGACTTGCGCCTCTGTTAACAGTGTTTTTCGAGCCATTACTAATTCTCCTTAAAGTTTGACGTCAAATATAAATAGTTGCTGTTCTTGCAAATCCCATAAAATATCTCCACTTAGTTATCCAGCAGCGAATTACGTTTCAATTTTTTAAGAGCGGCGGTCTCTATTTGCTTAATTCTAGCAAAGGAAACACCGATTCTTTCGCCCACTTGTCCAAGAGTCATATTTCCATTTTCATATATAGATACAAGACAACAGTTATATTCAGATGGAAAATCAATCCAATGACGACAGCTTGTTTTATCACAAATCTTTTTATTTTTTATGCACTTCGCAGAGCACTTCTTTAGGCCGTTGCCCTTCATAGTTCTGGGTACTCCTCTGCTAACCTATCAAAAATATTATCGATTTCTCCTTCGTTGAGCCCCAAATCATTAACTAATTCTTTTCCCTGCTTTATTAGTCTTTTAGATTTCTGGGTACGGCCTGCATTCTGTTGTTTGACTTCATCAACATATGATTGAATCCTTTCGTCGCCTGTGATATAAGCAGTTACCATATGACGGAAGAACTCAGCCTGCTTCATCTTGTCGTGTTTTAGCCGAAGAATTAACTGTGCGTGGCGATGATCCCAATCAGTAAAGACGATTCTTTTATTTGTTTTGCCATAATCGTTCACCACTTCCTCCCAATAATATGGGTGTGACTTTCTGATAATCCTGATGTGGTTTGCTGAATAAACTGTGCGGTTGAATGGAGTTCTGAGATATTCCTTGCGCCGGAGTATGAAAGGCCAGAGCGGATCCCTCTTTCAAGGTCGGACAGAAGATGTTTAACGCCTCCTCGGTATGGTACTCTTGACGAGACCCCTTCAAACGATGCATACTTTCCCCTCCAATTAATTTGTGCTTCTTTGCTAGCCATACCACGATACTTCTTCCACCGTGTTCCATCCTGTTCTTCGATGATCTTGCCCGGGGTTTCATTTGTGCCGGAGAGAAGTGAACCACACATTACAGCGTCTGCTCCTGCAGCCAGAGCCTTAACAATGTCTCCAGAGTTGCGAATTCCGCCATCTGCAATGATCATAACGTTTCGGTCGGTCTTGGCACACTCCATCACTGTTTGGAGGCCCGGGAGTCCATGGCCAGTTTGAGTGCGCGTTGAACAGATTGAACCTCCACCGATATTGCAGCGGACGGAATCGGCGCCCCAATCAGATAGGTCATTAACACCCTCTAGAGTCGCGACGTTGCCAGCCATAATATGAATGTCGTCACCCAAAGCAATGCGGAGTGCTGTCAGGGCCTCCTTCATAAGGATATGGTGGCCATGGGCCACGTCGACGCACAAGAAGGTCACACCGGACGCTACCATGGCGCTAGCGCGCTCTAAATAGTCACCAGTCGTTCCAATAGCTGCCCCTATTGTAAGAGGCTGGCCGGCGGCCGTGTCCTTAGCGTATGTTAGCATGCGATGTTGCTCGACAAGCGAGGAATAACGGTGTAGTATCGCGACTCCGCCATGTTTTGACATCGCGATGGCCATGGGGGCCTCCGAGATTGTATCCATGGGAGACGCAATTATTGGTAACTCTAATACCAGATTTTTTCCCAGGTCAGTTGATATATCGATATCAGAACGAGAGCGAATATTAGAATATTGTGGGACGAGCAGCACGTCATCGTATGTTAGCGCAGTTTCCAACGGTGGGTCCTTTAGTGGTAATGTCATTGTAGTTTGAGTTTGTCCTATTTATTTTTATTAATGAAATCTTTAATCTCGTTAACACGGTACCATGTCTCACTGTTGGGAGCCTTTGGTTCTGGCATTAACGTTACTTTAGTCTCTGTTTTGGATGTTTTCACATGAAAAAATGTTGGTATGCCATAAAACTTATAGCGTTGTTCTAACTCTTGATTGTCATCGTCCATGTTAAACGCGTAAAAGAGTACGTCGTCATATGAGCTAGCGATATCTTTATAATAGTCAGCTAGATTATGACATAAGTGGCAATGCGGTGCGTAGAACTTAATCATGATTGAGTGGCTGTCTTTGATTTTACCATCGAGAATCTTTACGAGACTCTTTTTATCAATCCTTTGTACTCTTGACATTATCAATTACCTCCTGTGCTTTTTTTATGCAATGTGGGCAGAATAATCTGACCACTTCCTGCTTTACAACGACGCTCCATGATGCTATCATATCACGGTCTTGCTTGTCAAACGGCTCTGTGCATGCGGAACATTGCGATGGTAGCTTGCCGAACTGGGAAATTTTTTGGGAAAGATTTTCTGTGGCATCTTCACCCATTTCCTTGCTCATCGCTCTCCGGGTCTCACGGTTCATTCGCTTTCTTCTGCTTTCTTCTTGCGCGGGGTGCCCTTCTTTACGGCGTTTGTATTGCGAAGTGTCGGCGACATTTCTTCAGTTACAACCATTGGTGGTGGGGCAGGGCCGGCCGGTGCGGGGGGGGCGTCTGCTGTCGCCGATGTGAAGTACTGTTGGAGTGTCAGCATACCGCCTTCAAATTGCGCTAGCTTAAGCGCCTGAACAGCGATCTTATCAGCATCACCGTCCTCTGCTGGTTTTGCAAGGGTATCCTTAATAATACCATATACTTCGAGAGCTTTAGCTCGTAATTGTAAAATTGCTGCTTCTGATGTTTCTTTAGCCATTGTTGTTCTTTCCTTTTTTATTGTTGGGTTATTTATCGGTTCATTGCGCCGAAGACTTGTTGCTTGCTTTCGCCATCAAATACCACCACTGCTGATGGGAATGGCGCACTGTTTGTGCTATCTCCAAACTTTAAGCGGCCCTTGACGAAATATAGCTCTGACGCTAACATAACATATTTATGCCAATATTTAGTGTCTGTTCTTGCCGGGATAAGCATAACCACCTTTGTGTGGCGCTTAAGCGACTCGCGATATCCCTTTTCAATCCACTTGTCAATGCCTCTTCCATATGGGGGGTTGATAAAGCATGTGAATCCTTCCCAATCCTTTCCTAAGCCGTCCTCTACTTCTGTGAAGAAGTTTGCACACTTAGTATTGTGGGTGCTAGCGCAGGGGTCCAGATCAAATGGTCCGAAGCGCCAGTTTAACTTATCATAAAAGTCTTGCGGGGTTGACCAGTTACCGGTGGCAGAGCTAAACATTGTCTTTTGTGTTGATTTATTCATTTTTAAAATTCTTCTTTTTCGTTTGGGTTATCGGTCAAATGTACAATCTTGTTGCCATTCTCATCAAAGCATCCACATTGAAAGACCCCCCTATCGTTGATTATTGCTTCTCCGTGGATGGGACAGAAGCCAATTTGCTCACCAGAAGCGTTACTGAGTGGTTCAAATTTTAGTTTTTTGGACCAAGGTTTGGTACCATAAACTTTGCGTTGATCAGCTAATGGGCCGCCGGGGTCATAGCAGGGGCACAAATTTTCCTTATTATATGACCCATGATCTGGGCAAAAACTGATCGTCATTTCAACCATTTTTCGGCGCTGCTTCCTATTCACTGTAGCTTACCTCCGTCGCTTCTATCGCTAATTGTGACGGCTGGCGCGTATTGAATGTTCAAGTGCCACTTCCTTTCTTCTTCGAGCGATTTCCTTGGAGACCCCTCTTCTTATCACCGTAGCGCTTAAGATCTGACATCATAATTCTACTTTGGGCGCCTTTAGAAACAGCTTTAAATGTTCCTGGGCTATCCTTCTGATAATCACTTATCTCTTGAATGAGGCCCGCGGCCATACGGTAAGATTTTGCAAATCCACTACGACAATCTCTTTCAACAATTTTACCAAATCTTTCAGGGGTTTTATTTCCTACAGACTCCAAGAAAAAATTCTCAAACTCTAACCCACATTCGTTTTGCAACCGCAAGTTTGGATAAGCAGAAAATAAAATACACAAACTTCGAAACATTGGTCCGGGCAACAAGTTTTTAGTGCCGAGTGGATTAATACACTTCATTATAAGCTCTTTCGCCTCCAGCAGAATATCCATGTCGGTGGCACTGTGAAATGCAACTTTCAAATCTCCAAATTTTATTTCAGTTCCATTCGAATCACCCACTAATCCTCCGGGCTCGTTGCTACAATAAACCTTTAAGCCTGCCACTGTACATGCATCTTCGTATTTAACTACAGAAAGATCGCCAGCGTGAACGTTGTGCACAAAAATCTGCTCTGAACTAATTGGGGTCTTACACGTGTTGTTCGTTTGTACAAAAAGTCTATGGATATCCCTCTTGCTTTCCACATCAATAACCTGTACTGGCATGGTCGTGGCGTCTGGATTCGCCAATATAAAGAGGTGCTTTGAGTGGTCTCCATCAAAAATGTATACCTCTCCCGTTGACTTGACTCGGCCTGCGCGAGGGGGCTGCCAGATGCCGCCATCAAATCCGCCGCGGCTTTTCAAAATCTTCTTCAAAAACTTCTCTTCGGTGTCACGATTAATCAAAGACGGCGTGTCTATGGGTAAATCCTCCATTCTTATTGAGAATTCAGAAGCAGTTAAGGGTGCCGGGGCTAGCACATCAATCTTCAGTCTGGTTTCATCACCAGGGGCCCGGGCTACTCTATCTTTAGTAATACAATTACTCACTGGATCCTCCCGAAATAGCGTTAAAGTTGTCAACAACCTCATCGATGTTGAATTTGCCCTTGTAAAGACGATATGCCTTTACTGCTGCCCGGATCTCATCCGTGCCGAGCCATCCGTTCTCTCGGAACTCTGTGCGCAGTTCGCGCTTTTGTTCCTGATAGGGTTCTATGCATTCCTCAATTGCTGCCAATGAGCGAATGTACTCCTTAACGTATTGCTTTTTCTCGTCTTTTGGTGGTGCCATTTTCCCTCCTTATGGGTTTGGCTTTGTTTACACTTATATTATAACAACCCGGGGGGGTAATGTCAAGTGCTATTTGTTAAAAATTTGGGGACCGAATAACTGAGACATAAACCGCTTCACGATATCGTCCTTCTCAGTGGCGCCTTCACATTCTGAGAAGATGTAGTTGTAAGTGTTCTTCTCTTTTGCAAGTTTTTGGGCCAATGTGTCCGTCTCTTTCTTCATCCAGCGAATTTGCTGTTTATAGTTCTTGGGGGTTGTGATATTAAACTTCTCTGCTATATCTAAAATAATAAAGTATCTATGTTCTTCCAACGCTGTCCTAGCTTCCTTGAACATATTTAACTTAACATCTCTTTCCTCGTCTGTCAAGCTCTTGTCCAATTTATCCGGGTGAATCAGTAACGCTATTTTTCTAAACACTTTATTAAACGCCTCATGGATCTCCATTTCATCTTTCGACATTTGGTAGTCACCTAACTGTTGCGGATATACCTCGCCATCGCTGCTATTTAACTGCTGTTCGGGGGGAGCGCTATGAATTACGAGAGATCCATCAGTGTAGGCATCAAGCTCGGGATCCTGCTGGCTGTCCTCGGGTGTGCCCTTACCTTGATATAATTTATCAAGCTTGGCGCTGTGCTCTTTGTTTAACCCAGCAAGGTCAAGCTCATTTTTAACACAATAGTCTTCATAGTGTGCTTGAAACTCGCGGGAAGACGCCTTATTGATCTCTTTTACGAAGTCAAGCTCTTCATTTATAAACCGAAGTTCGTTAATATAACGCTTCCATCTAATTTTTGTGCTAACCGCCATGGTATGCTCTCCTTAACCGAAGTCAAAGTCAACACTTACCTTGATCTTAAGTTCTGGAATAAATAGATGGTTTGCGAGGTTATGCTTCTTGCATTCGTCGGCCTCTATGAACCAGTCAGCGTGGCCCTTCTCATGGACAATATCGAGGAAGTAGTCCTTATGGTGACCACAGTTCTCTGCCATCATTGTATAGATCTTCTTGTTGAGACGATCAGTCTCATCTGCACTTACTTTAATCTCTTCTACTTTGCCCCAGGCCATAGAACTGACATCATGAATCATTACCGTTGAATCCGGGTCCATGTATCTACGCCCTTCAGTGCCGAAGCTAAATAAGATCGCTCCACATGACATGGCTTTACCCTGTACGATGGTGGCCACCGGGATCTTTGAATGCTTAATATCTGATATCATGGACATTAGGCTGTATACTTGTCCGCCGTAGCTATCGATGATAATTGGCAAAACTGGTTGGCCGGTGTTCTGGGCCTTTGCAACCAGAACACTAAATTCTTTGGCGGCTGCTTCTGTAAAGCTTCTAACCCGGATAACCACTGGTAGGTCATCTATGAATTCGGGCTCTTTTAGGAGCGGACTAAAATACTTGATTATGTTCATTACTGCTTATCCTAATAGTCGAAAGTTGTATTTAATAGATCTGGTTGAGAAACCCCATTGTTCATTATAGTCTAGCCGGCTCATATACGGACGGTTAACATGAATACGATCTTTTTCGGGTTTTACTCCCCAGCACCTTATCTTAGTTAGTTCGTTATTAGAGTCAATCACCTCTAAGATCCAATAAGTCTTTCCATTCTTTGTTTTGCGAGGCACGACTTTGCGAGGTATAAACCAGCATACTTCCAAATCCGGGTCAAACTCAGAAATTGGTGGAATATACTTTTCTTTTAGTTTCGCGATCATGTCATTGCTCATAACAAGGTTCATCGGGAAGATCCCTGTTAGGTCGGTTTTAAATTGGATGATCTCTTCCTCGGAGAAATCGCCTTCTGGCTTGTATATTTCCAAATTCTCCAAAAACTTCTTAAGATTTTTTGGGCGCTCTACGACACACGCACTCCAGAAATGCTTTCTGCCAGTAAAGCGGTCATCTACCAGATTGTCCAATGCGCCACCTCTGCAGAGGGCGTCTAAGGCTTTCTTATTGAACTTGCTATAAGACACCTCTTCTCGGAATAATAGGTCTTCAGCATTCATGAATGGGCGGTGATCTAACACTTGCTCAATAGCTGACATACCTAGTCCTTTAATGGAGGTAAGCGGTTGGATAAGCGTCTTACCATCTTTGCTAATCTCCCACACTGTACCTGATTTGTTGATATCAAGAGGTTCGATATCAAAGCCATGGCTTTTGGCGGTGTTGATAGCCTTCTCCTTGCGTGCTTCCGGCTCTTTGTCAAGGAATGCCGCAACCCACTCGCTAGGATATTTCTTCCATAGCCAGGCACACTGGTAAGAGATAATGCTATATGCGGTCGCGTGGTTCTTTGAGAAACCATACTTCGCGAAGCCCTCCATCAATAACCAAATCTCTTCGGCTGTGCTAATGGACATTCCCTTTTCGCTAGCTCCGTGGATGAATTGCTCGCGGAACTTTACTAGCAAATGCTCCTTCCCTGTTCCCTTCTTTGTAAGAAGCTTGCGGATTGTGTTACCATCATCTCGGGAAATA
>Ga0114997_10002887_pt1 | contig 13711 bp, 15 predicted proteins | sample ArcticOcean_MG_C_2_FD_87045 | JGI IMG/M metagenome (GOLD analysis project Ga0114997, IMG submission 87045) | Marine microbial communities from western Arctic Ocean - ArcticOcean_MG_CB4_136 | ecosystem: Environmental > Aquatic > Marine > Oceanic | place: Arctic Ocean: Canada Basin | collected... | reverse complement strand
ATAGAGCCGTGGTAGACCACCACGTTGATAGGCTGGATGTGGAAGCGCAGTAATGCGTGTAGCTGACCAGTACTAATAGCTCAATTGGCTTGATTTATGCACTGAAAAAAATTTTTAAAAAATAAAGATTTTATAAATTATTACTTACAAATATTAAAATTTAAAAAAAATCTGTTAAAACAGTTTTTTTTTCATATTAAATTTTCTTTAACATTGTTCACGTATATTATAGTTTAATGATTGATATCAAAAAAAAGAAATATATATGAAAGCAGTTATCCTGGCAGGTGGCTATGGTACAAGGTTAAGTGAAGAAACAGATATAAAACCAAAACCATTAGTTGAAATAGGCGGTAAACCTATTTTATGGCATATTCTTAAACATCTTAATTATTATGGAATTAATCATTTTTATATACTCTGTGGTTATAAAGGATATTTAATTAAAGAATATTTTTATAATTACGCATTACATAACTCAGACTTAGAAATAGATTGTCAAAAAGGAGAAGTAAATATCCTAAAAAAAGATATAGAAAATTGGAAAATTACTCTTATTGATACTGGTGTTGATACGATGACTGGTGGGCGATTATTAAAAGTAAAAGATTATTTAAAAAAAGAAAAAGATTTTATATTTACGTATGGGGATGGACTGTCAGATGTTAATATTAAAAAACTTATAAAGTTTCATAAAAATCATAAGAAAACAGCTTCGGTTACATCTGTTTTACCCCCAGGAAGGTTTGGATCACTCTCAATAAATAAAGATGAAAAAGTTGTTGAATTTTACGAAAAGCCCAAAGGAGATGGAGGGTATATTAATGGAGGATATTTCGTTCTTAAAAATAATATATTTAATTACATTAAAGATAGCAAAACTATATGGGAGCAAGAACCTTTAAAAAAACTTACAAAAGATGGAGAATTATATGCTTTTAAACACAGAGGTTTCTGGAGAGCAATGGATACTTTAAGTGAAAAAAAACTTCTAAACAAACTTTGGAAAGCAAAAAAAGCTGATTGGAAAGTTTGGAAATGAGTTATCTGATAACCGGTAATTTAGGCTACGTTGGCCCTGTTTTATCAGAATATTTAAAAAAAAAATATCCAGAAAAAAAAATTATTGGCTATGATCTTGGTTTATTTGCTAATTTAGTTAGAGGAGTAAATTATAACCCTGATTTATTTTTGGATATTCAGTATATTGCAGATGTAAGAGCTTTTGATGAAAATATTTTAAAAGATGTTGATCATGTAATACATTTGGCAGCAATTTCTAACGACCCTATAGGAAATAAATTTGAGAAAATTACTGACGAAATTAATTTTAAAGCAAGCATAGATATTTTAAAAAAATCAGTAAAAATGAGAGTAAAAACATTTACTTTTGCATCTAGTTGTAGCGTTTATGGTGAAGGATATTCTCATCCCAGATCTGAAAGTGATGAGGTGATGCCTCTAACAGCATATGCAAAATCAAAAATTGATTTTGAAAAAGAATCTCAAAATATTGCATTAGGACAGACTACCCTAACATCTTTAAGATTTGCAACAGCCTGTGGTTTTTCACCCAGGGTTAGACTAGATTTAGTGCTAAATGATTTTGTAGCAAGTGCTCTAAAAAATAAAAAAATAGAAATACTCAGTGATGGCAGTCCTTTTAGACCACTAATTCATGTTAAAGATATGGCTAGAGCCATTGATTGGAGTACTTCAAGAGTAAATGTGAATAAAGACCAAAATCTTTTCATCAATGTTGGATCTGATCAATGGAATTATCAAATTAAAGATTTAGCAGAAAAAACATCTAAAAAGATTTCAGGTTGTACATTGTCAATAAATAAAAACGCTTCTCCAGATAAAAGATCTTACAAAGTAGATTTTAGCAAATATGATAATTTGGCAAAGGATTATAGATGCACCATATCATTAGATGAAGCCATAGACGGTTTAGTATTTGGACTTAAAAATTGTGCTGATTTAGCTAAAAATTTTAGAGAAACAGATTATATGAGATTAAATTGTTTGAATAATTTAATCAACATGTCCATAATTGATAACAATTTAAATTTAAAAATGTGAAAATTAAAATTAAAAATCATCCAGTAATAAAAGATATAAAAATACTAAACTTTTCTAAATTTGAGGATGAAAGAGGATTTTTTACAAGAAAATATTGTGAGATACAATTAAGCCGTTTAAATTTTAAAATTAAGCAAATTAATTACTCCAAAAATAATAAAAAAGGAACCATAAGAGGTTTGCATTTTTTAAAATATCCATCAAAGGAAAAAAAAATAGTAACATGTTTATCTGGAGAAGTTTTTGATGTAATTGTAGATGTAAGAAGAAATTCTAAAACTTATAAAAAAGTTATTACTATCAAATTAAGTGAAGAAAATTCTTTAGGAGTATATATCCCTAATGGATTTGCTCATGGTTTTCAAACTTTGAAAAATAAAACGAATTTACTTTATTTCCATTCTACTTTTTATGATAAAAATTTAGATAGTGGAATTAATCCTTTGGATAAAGATTTAAATATAACTTGGCCTTTAAAGGTAAATTCTATCAGTCAAAAAGATGGAAATTCACCATTTATGAGCAGCAAGTATTTTTAATTTATGAATTGTAGATTCTGTCAAAATAATTTGAAAATAGAATTTCTGGACCTCGGAATTATGGCTCCCGCAAATTCCTATGTCTCTATAGAAAATTTAAGAAAAAAACATAAAGAATATCCTCTCAGAATTATGGTGTGTGAAAGTTGTTGGCTAGTGCAAACAGAGGATTTTGCGGATAAAGAGGAATTTTTTAGTAGTAACTATGCTTACTTCTCTAGTACTTCTAAAAGTTGGCTAGATCATGCACAAAAATATGTAGAAAAAATTATAAAGTTAGAAAATTTAGGAAAAAATAGTTTTGTAATAGAGGTAGCTTCAAATGATGGTTATTTGTTAAAAAATTTTTTATATAAAAATATTCCTTGCTTAGGTATTGAACCAACTCTAAGCACAGCAAAAAAAGCAGAAGAGATTGGAATAAATAACGAAAAAATATTTCTTGATAAGGTAAATGCCCACAAATTGCTTGAAAAGTATAACAAAGCAGATTTAATTATAGGAAATAATGTGTATGCGCATGTACCTGATATAAATGACTTTACATCTTCTTTAGAAATTTTATTAAAAGATGAAGGCATAATTACACTTGAATTCCCACATCTACTAAATTTATTAAAGTTTAATCAATTTGATACAATATACCATGAACATTTTTCATATTTATCACTGAGTGTTGTAAAAAAAATTTTTGAAAAAAATAACTTAAAAATATTTAATGTTGAAGAACTAAAAACTCATGGGGGAAGTATTCGGGTATATGGTTGTAAAATAAACTCAAACAGAAAAGTTTCAGATAATGTAGGTGAATTAATTAAGAAAGAAGTCCTTTTTAATTTAGAAACTATAGAAATTTATGAAGATTTTAAATCTAAAGTTAAAAATATTAAAAATAAATTGAACTCAGTCTTAAAAAAAATTAAATCAGAAAAGAAAAAAATATTTGCATATGGTGCTGCAGCAAAAGGCAACACTCTTTTAAACTATTGTGGTATTAAAAGTAATATGATTGAGGCTGTTGTTGACTTGGCACCATCCAAACAAAATAAATTTATGCCAACTAGTTTAATTCCAATTTATCATCCAAGTTTTTTAAAAGATAATAAAATTGATTATTTATTAATATTGCCATGGAATTTAAAAGAAGAAATTATTAGGCAAAATAATTTTTTAAAAGAAAGTGGAACAAAATTTATAATTCCCATTCCAGATGTTGAAATTATATAAAAAAAAAACTAATTTATTAATTACTGGTGGAACAGGATTTCTAGGAAAAAATATTTTAGAAAAAATTGATAAAAGTAAATACAATGTAACCTTAATAACTAAAAAAAAAGTTAAAGGCTACAAATGTGTAGTTGTAAAGGATCTTTTTAAACTTAGTGTTAATCATTATCTTAAAATAATAAAAAAAAATCAAATAGTTTTACATTTGGCCTGGTTTACAAAACCAGGTTATTATTTTAACTCTCACAAAAATCTTATCTGTTTGAATGGGAGTATTCGTTTGGCTAATGCATGCAAAATTAAAAAAATAAAAAAATTTATAGGTATTGGAACTTGCCTAGAATATGCAACTAAAAGTCATAAACTGAAAATAAATGATACTACTCAAATAAATTCAGTTTATTCTGGAACAAAAATAATACTTTATAATTATTGTAAGGATTTATTTAAAGAGTCAAAAACTAACTTTTTATGGTGTAGGATTTTCTATCTTTATGGCAAAGGAGAGCCAAAAGAAAAATTGGTTTCATATGTTTTGTCTAGAATTTCAAAAAATAGACCAGCTAATTTATCAAAAGGTTCACAAATTAAAGATTTTATAAACGTAGAAGATGCCTCCAACCAAATTATTAAAGTTATAAATAATGATGATTATAACGGAGCATTAAACATTTGCTCAGGCAAAGGGCTGAGTGTAAAAAATTTTATTACCAGGATAGCAAAAAAAATCAAAAAAGAAAAATATTTATTTTTTAATAATAAAAATTTAAATACAGTTGACCCAAGTTATATTGTTGGAACTAAAAGTATAAAATAATTAAATATGGTAATTGTAGTATTAAATAAAATAAAGTATTAAGTTTTATGAATTTTTCTCAACTTACCATTGCCTGTGTAACTTATGGCAGACCTAAGTATGTAGGTAGACTGATTGAATATTGGCAAACTTACTTTAATGATGCAATTATTTATATTTTAGATGGCAGTGAAAAAAAGTTAGATGATAAATATCTCGATAAAATTTATTCAAAAAATATTAATTATATCCATATGCAAAATAGTAGTATCTTCAAAAGATATACTTTCATTAAAGAAATTCTTAAAACTAAGTATTTTCATATGGTTGCTGATGACGAAATTTTTGTAAAATCAGGAATAAACTGTTGTTTAGAGTTTTTAGAACAAAATTCAGATTATTCTGCATGTTGTGGAAAAATGATTTTATTTACACCTTTATTAAAAAAAGAAGTTTTTGCATTTTCACCATACAAACTTTACAGTAATGATAATCCACTTGGAAAAGAAAGAGTTAAAACTTGGCTAGCAAATACTCAACCAAATACAATTTATTCTATTATAAGATCTGAAAACCTTCTAAAAATATTAGACGAATATTCAAAATTTGATGAAAAAACATTTTCAAAACCAGAAGTTTTTCATGAAGATTTAGTAGAGACTGGACTTGCGTTTCAAGGAAAAACAAAAATAATCAATGAATTAATGTGGTTAAGATCAGTAGAAAATGAGAGCATTAGATTAGCAGATGACAAAACTAAGCCTGAAGTTACTCTTTTTGATAATAAACAAAAAAATAAAAAAATATTTTTTGATAATTTTATTGAAAGTTATCTTGCTAACTTGGTAATAAAAGTTGATAACTTAAGTACATTTGATTTTAAAAATTTTTATTATAAAAGACTAGAAGTGATGAGGAAACGTAGAAATAGTCATTTTTATTTAGATATATTCAAATTAAGTTTTATAAAAAAAAAGTTATTTTTAATTATACCAAGATTTATAAAAAAAAAATTAAGATATTATTTAAGGTTAAATGGACCAGAAATGATTGAGTTTTTAGAAAATAATAATGAAAATATTAAATTTGATAAAAATGAAGTTTTAGGTATAAAAAAATTCATTTTAAATTTTCATAATAATGAGTTTTATAAATAAAGTGTTTTACTAATTGAGGAGATTAAATACAATGTACGATAAAAAATTTGAAATTGAGAGAAACAATATATTAAAAAAAAACTCATCTTCAAAAAAATTTCTAAAGATAACCAAAAAGTTTAATATTGAAGCATCATTAAATCAATATACCTATACTTTTAATTGGCTGGGTGTTCCTATAATACAATATCCACAGGATATTATTTTAATGCAAGAATTATTATTTGAAGTCAAGCCGGATCTAATAATTGAAACTGGAGTAGCTAGAGCTGGATCTTTAATTTTTTATAGTTCAATATTATCTTTAATACATAAAAAATATAAAGTTATTGGAGTTGACATTGATATAAGAAAACATGCAAGGAAAGTTTTAAAAGACCATAAATATTCAAAAAATATTAAGACCTTTGAGGGCTCTTCTAATGATAAAAAAATTCTTAGTAAAATTTCAAAAATATCAAAAAATTATAAAAAAATTCTTGTAAGCTTAGACTCAGATCATACGCATCCTCATGTTTTGGAAGAACTCAAAAATTATAGTAAATTTGTATCTAAAAATTCATATATTGTAGTTTTTGACACAACCCAAGGTACTTTTGACAAAAAAAATATGAATAAAATGAAAAAAGTATATAAATATAGACCGTGGGGCATAAACTCCAATCCCCTTACAGCAGTTAAAGAATTTTTGAAAAGTAATAAAAATTTTGTTGTCAATAATCAACCATTTAAAAAGGCTTTAGTTTCAAACTGTTACTCAGGATTTTTAAAAAAAATAAAGTAAAATTTTTACGTAAAAGTTATAAATCAAGTTTGTAATTTAAATTTTATAGATTAATAATAATTTTATAATGTGCATGGTAATATTTGTAACAGGTGGATCAAGAGGTATAGGAAAAATAATTTTATCTTATTTTTCAAAAAATAAATCAATAAGAGCAATAAATATTTCAAAAAAAGTATCTATTGGAGAATTAAGTTTAGTAAATAAAAATATTAATTCACCAGGTGTTTATAGTGGTATACCTGTAAAAAAAATAAATGAAAAATAAAACAATAATTATTGCGGAAGCTGGTGTTAATCATAATGGAAGTTTGTCTTTAGCAAAAAAATTAATTAAGGCTGCGTCAAGAGCTGGAGCCGATTATGTAAAATTTCAAACTTATGATGTTGATAGCATGATTAGAAAAAATACTAAATTAACAATTTATCAAAAAAAAAATTTAAAAACAAATTTAACTCAATATGAAATATTAAAAAAATATAAACTTAGAAATATTTGGTACGAAAGTTTAATTTTATATTCAAAAAAAAATAATATAAAATTAATTTCATCACCTTTTGATATTAAAAGCATACAGCTTATTAAAAAATTTAATTTTGACTATATTAAAATCCCATCTGGTGAAATAAATAATCTTCCATATTTAAAAGTCCTAGCAAAACAGAAAAAAAAATTGATTTTATCAACAGGCATGTCAACATTAAGTGAAGTTAAAAATGCAGTTAGAGTTTTAAGAAGTAAAGGACTAAAAAAAAATAATTTATATGTTCTTCATTGTCATTCAGATTATCCATCTAAACCAGAAAATTTAAATTTAAAAGCCATTGGTCTTTTAGAAAGAAAAATTGGATTAAATGTAGGATATTCAGATCATAGTACAGGTATAGAGGCTCCAATTATTGCAGTGGCATACGGAGCAAAGATCATAGAAAAACACATAACACTTAACAAGAACTATTATGGACCAGATCATAGAGCAAGTCTTGAGCCTCAAGAATTTAAAACAATGGTTGATTCAATCAGAATTACAGAAAAAATGATTGGTACCACTTTAAAAACGCCAAGCAAAATTGAACTTAAAAATAGAAAATTAGTGAGGAAATCTATTGTTGCCTTTAAAGATATAAAAAAAGGTGAAAAGTTTTCAACTAATAACATTACCACAAAAAGACCAGCTTATGGAAAGTCGCCAATGCTTTATGATTTATATTTAGAAAAAAAAGCAAAAAAAAATTATCTTAAAGATGATTTTATTTAAGGTATGAAAATTTGTTTTATTAGTGGTTCTAGAGCTGACTATGGTCTTTTATCAAACTTAATGAAATTTTTTAAAAATGATAAAAAATATAATCTGCAAATTATAGTAACAGGATCTCATTTATCAAAAATGCATGGTTTAACTTACAATGAAATAGAAAAAGATAAATTCAAGATTACTAAAAAAATAAAGCTTAATATTGACAAAAAAAAATCAGAAAACATTTCTGAGTCCATTAGCATTGGTATTAAGCAATTTTCAATATCATATAAGAACCTTAAACCAGATTTAATAGTTTTATTGGGTGATAGATATGAAATATTTTCAGCATGTTGTGCGGCAAATATTAGCCAGATACCAATTTGTCATTTACATGGGGGAGAATTAACAAGAGGGTCAATAGATGATACTTTTAGACACTCAATGACAAAAATGTCCCAATTTCATTTTGTTTCACATAAAGAATATTCTAAGAGAGTAAGACAGCTAGGGGAGGACCCAAAAAAAATTTATGTAGTTGGAGGTTTTGGAGTAGATCTGATTAAAAAAGTAAAGCTGTTAAGTAAAAAAAATTTAGAAAAAAAACTTAATATTCAATTTGGTAAAAAAAATATCTTAGTGACTTATCATCCAGAAACTATAAATGGATCAAAAAATAAAAAAGACTTTAAAGAATTATTAAAAGCATTGGAAACTCTCAAGCAAACAAAAATTATATTTACCCGAGCTAATGCTGATAAAGATGGTAGATTGATTAATTCTATGATTGATAAATTTGTTAAAAAAAATAAAGATATAAGTTATGTGTTTAGTTCAATGGGATATAAAAATTATTTAAGTACATTAAAATTTATAGATATATGTCTGGGAAACTCATCAAGTGGTTTATTAGAGGTGCCAACTTTTAAAAAAATAACAATTAACATAGGGGATAGACAAAAAGATAGAATAAAAGCCTCAAGTGTATTTGATGTAAGGCCTAAAGCAAATTTGATCATTAAGATGATTAAAGAGATTGATAAGAAAAAATTTAAAGATTTACTTAAAAAAACTGTTAACCCATACGGTGGCGGTGGAGCATCAGAAAAAACTTATCAAATTATAAAAAAATTAAATTTAAAAAATAGTCTTAGTAATAAATTTTTTGATATAAGTTATGAAAATAAAAGTTAAAAAAAAACCTCTTTATATCGATTTTTTATAATGATTTTTACGTTACTTGATATAATAAATTCTATAAAAAAGTTTCCATTTTATATTATAACCCCAACAATTTACGCGATTGGAAACGCATCAGAACAAATTAATTTAGCAGCAAATTATACAGATAAAAGAAAAAAAGATTTAATTGTAATTAAGATAAACGTATTACCAAAATTTTTGGAATATTCTATTTGTAATGATGCCTTATTTGAATCCCTGCAATTAGAAAATCAAAATAATAAATATAAAGTAATTAGATTTTTATTATGGTTTTTTGTTAACTTAGAATTTTTTTTTCAAAGAACTTTTATTTTATTTTTTAGAAAATTATTTAAAATTAAATTTAAAGAAAAGTATATTTTTCCAGCAATTGGCATTGATCAAATTTATGGTACAAAAAAAATTAACTTAAAAACTATAAATTATAAAACTATAAAGCCATTTAGATCAAATAATGAATTATTAATTATCGACCCTAAAAAAGTAAAATATTGTGAAAATAAAATTCGTAAACTTGGTTTAGAAAGAGAAGATAAGATCGTATGTGTGCATAGTAGAGATAGCGAATATAGAGGGGATCTACACAGAAAAAATTACAGAAACTCAGATATAAATAATTATATTGATACAATTAATTTTTTAATCCAAAAAGGTTACAAAGTCATTAGAATGGGAAAAAACTCTAATAAAAAAATAAATCTACAGCATAAAAACTTTATTGATTATAATTTCGTTGAAATACAAGAAGATCTTTTAGATTTATATCTAATAAAAAGATGTGAATTTTACATAGGATCACAGTCAGGAATTTTAGATGTAGCACATATGTTTAACAAGCCAATTTTATTAACCAATATGTGTGAACTTTATACTGCTTATCCCCGTAAAGATTGTGACCTTGGAGTCTTTAAAAAGATCTCTAATAAAGTGTCAGGTGAAATCATTAATATTAGTAATTTTGCAAAAATGCAGTTTAAATATCACGACCCCCAGATAGAAATTAAAGATTTAATATTTGATGAAAATAGTCCAGAAGATTTATTAGAAAGCACAAAAGAATTTTTAGAAAATTTAGAAAAAAAAAATAGTAAGACAGAATTACAAAAAAATTTTAATGAATTAATAAAAAAACAACATGAAATTTTTTTTTATAAAAGACCTAGAAATCAACATAATTTATTAAAACAAATAGATGCGTTAAAAATGATAAGAATGCTTAAATTATCAGAAGGTGCTCTCTGTAATACTTATTTAAAAAAACAAATACTAGAGCAAAAAAAATGATAGAGGAATATTTAGATCTATGCTAGAAGGAATATATTATGGATAGAATTTTTATAATTGGTGAAGTAGGTATAAATCACAATGGTGATATAGATATAGCAAAAAAACTTATTGATATGTCTGTCAAATGTGGATGTGATGCGGTAAAATTTCAAAAAAGAGATATAAATATAGTGTATTCAGAAGAAGAGCTTCTTAAATTGAGAGAAAGTCCATGGGGAAGCACTCAAAGGGATCAGAAAGAGGGACTTGAGTTTAGTGAAAAAGAATATGATATAATTAACGACTATTGTAATGAAAAAAAAATTCATTGGTTTGCTTCAGCTTGGGATGAGAAAAGTTTAGATTTTTTAGATAAGTATAATTTAAAGTATAATAAAATTGCTTCAGCAATGATTACAAATTTAGATTTTTTAAATGCTGCAGCAAAGAAAAATAAATATACTTTTATATCTACAGGGATGTCAACATATGGTGATATAGATAAAGCTGTAGAAATATTTAAGAAGAATAATTGTAATTTTGAATTAATGCATAGTGTTTCTACTTATCCATGTTCTGAAGATAGATTGAATTTACATTTAATTGAAAAATTAAGAGACAAATATAAATGTAAGGTAGGATATAGCGGTCATGAGGCGTCTGTTTCTCCAAGTATTGTTGCTGTAGCTAGAGGAGCAAATTCTCTTGAAAGACACATAACATTAGATAGATCAATGTATGGCAGTGATCAATCTGCTTCTTTAGAGGAGGCCGGTTTAAGAGAAGTTGTTTCAACTGTTAGAAAAATACCCAAAGTTATCGGAAATGAAGATAAGATAATTTTTGATTGCGAAGTAGAGGTAGCCAAAAAACTAAGATATTGGGAAAAATAAAAAATTTTACAATTTCTTATCCTAAATATGAAAAAAAATATGATTAAATATTATGCAGAAATCGGTTTAAATCATTTAGGTGATGAAGAGGAATGTTACAAAATGATTAAGAGCGCTATTTTAGCTGGTGTAGACGGTATAACGCTTCAAGTTTGGCCAAAAAATTACTACGATAACTCTAAATCTTTCAGAAGAGAATTAAGTATCAATTTCTATAAAAAAATTTCTAGTTATTTAAAAAAAAAAAAAATAACTTTTGGTATTGCTTTATCTGAAGAAGAAGTGGTTCATAGATTTAAAAATATAAATGTTGATTTTTGGAAAGTATTAAGTTTTGGATTTTATAACAAAAATTTAATTAGCTCATTATTAAGAAAAAAAAAAAAAATTTTTTTATCAACTGGTGTTGCTTCTATAAAAGATATTAAAAAAGTTTCAGTCAAGAATAGAAAACTTGAATTTATACATACAACGTTAAGTTCAAAAATTGATGATGCAAATCTTAATGCTATAAATGTTATGAAAAGTATACTCAAAAACAAAAAAATATCTTTTTCATTACATTCAACAGATGATTGTGTAGTAGCTACTTCCATTGCGCTTGGGGCTAATCCAATTTTTTTTTATGTAAAAAATGATAATAAAAAATTTTATCCAGATGACGCTCATGCTATAAGACTTAGTAAACTGAGAGAAAAAATAGATTTTTGGAAAAAAATCGAAATTTCTTTAGGAACTGGTATAAAAAAGAATTTAAAAATTCCAAAGTGGGTGTACGTATGAAAGCAATAGTCTTGGGAGGAACAAAAGGAATAGGAAAATCTATTGTGGAAAATTTACAAGACACATGTGAACATGTGGTTATAGCTGGTTCCAATGATATTAATACAAAATCTCTTGATAGCGTAGAACAATTCATTAAAAAATACAAAGAAACAGATGTATTAGTTTTAAATACAGGAGGACCACCTGATTTAAAATTTAATGATATAGATGACAAAATTTGGTTAGACTACTTTAATAGTTTATTCTTATCATTTTTCAAACTGATAACTAAAATTAATATTAGAAAAGGAGGTTATATTTTTTTAATATCATCTTTTATTGTTAAACAGCCAGGCACAGATCTAATATTGTCTAGCTCTCTTAGATCTGGATTTGTATCATTATTCAAGTCATTAAGTAAAATTAAGAAAGATGAAAATATAAGTTTTATTAATATTGCGCCCGGTCCAATTAAAACAGATAGATTAGTAAATTTAATTAAAGAAGATAAAATGACTCTTGAAGAGTTTGCCAAAAGCATGCCTGGAAAAAGAATACCTGAACCAGATGAAATTGGATTATTTGTAAATTTTGTAGTTAAAAATAAGATAAAATCTTTAAATGGTGTTACAATTCCATTTGATTGTGGAATTTTGGATACCATTTAATTCAAAATTAAATGAAGGATAGTTTTTTGAAAAAAAAAGTAATTGCATTAATACCAGCTAGAGCAGGATCAAAAGGAGTAAAGAACAAGAATATAAAACCATTACTTGGGAAGCCATTATTAGCTTGGACAATCAAAACCTGTTTAAAATCAAAATATATAGATAAAATAATCGTATCTACGGACTCAAAAAGATATGCAGATATAGCTCTTTTAAATGGTGCTCATAAAATAATTATGAGACCAAAAAAAATTTCAGGTGATAAATCTATTGATTTAGAATGGATACAGCATGCCATATCTTCAATTAAAAACTTAGATTTTGAAATAATAGCTCATATGAGACCCACCACACCAATAAGAGATGTAGGAGAAATTAACAAAGCTATTGATTTTTTTTTAAAATCAAAATTTAAATCTTTAAGATCAATCCATGAAATGCCTGAAACAGCCTATAAATCATTTGAGATTAAGAATAATATGTTGAAACCAATTAATAAAATTGATTTTACATTAGATGAACTCAATAATTCAAGACAAACACTTCCAAAAACCTATGCTGCTAATGGTGTAATTGATATATACAGAAAAGGATTTATATTAAAAAATAAAAAACTTTTGGGAGAAAAAGTAAAAGGATATATAACAAATTTTACACCAGAAATAGATACTATAGATGATTTTAAGTACATCGAATATCTAATGAAAAAAAATGATAAAAACTAAAAACTGGCATATATTTAAAAAGGTTCTAGCAGTTGGAACTAGTGCTTTGATGTCCAGTTTATCAAAATAGAATCTAGATCCACGCATGGCCAGATGCCAATTGCATGGAAAAAAAGTAAATTACACTATTAGCAAACATATCATTTATAAATTTAAAAAACTTTGTCAAAGGAGAGGTTGGATAATGTCAGTTGTGGTATAAAACAATCTAAAGAGATTAGTAGATAGTATTTAAAGTTCTGTGATAACCTTAATTTATTCTGCTATCGCAATTAAGGTATCAGTTTGACCTAATTTTTTTAGATTTTCACAATAAGATGAATTTAATCTATCACTTACAATTT
>Ga0114997_10002882_pt1 | contig 13722 bp, 15 predicted proteins | sample ArcticOcean_MG_C_2_FD_87045 | JGI IMG/M metagenome (GOLD analysis project Ga0114997, IMG submission 87045) | Marine microbial communities from western Arctic Ocean - ArcticOcean_MG_CB4_136 | ecosystem: Environmental > Aquatic > Marine > Oceanic | place: Arctic Ocean: Canada Basin | collected... | reverse complement strand
ACAACGACAAAAGGAATAGCACCTCTATAAAAAAGCATACCCCATGTTTCAATATTACTTAATCTAATAAAAATAGAGTCAGGAGTAATAAACATCACAGCTATGAAAGCTAATAAAGAACCTTTTTGTTGGTTAGTTAGATTATTCACGCGCCTAAACCTTTCCAAAAGTTTTTAGCAAGATTTATTTTTGTAAGGTCATAATATGTTTTAAGGCCAGTAGGTGAAGTTACATTAATGTCTCCATTTAATTTTTGATCTATGAAATCAATACCTGAAAAGTAAATATCATTTTTTTTAAGATCTTTAGCAATTAAATTAGAAATTTTAGTTTCTGTTTTTGTCAATTTAGTTGCAATAGGAATGGCACCTTTACTCATATTGCTCAAGAAAGAGCCTTTTTTGGGAATTCTCGAGATTGCACCACAGATTTTTCCATTAATTAAAAAAACTCTTTTATCTCCAAACTTAATTTTTGGTAAAAACTTTTGACACATAATATGCCCATGTTTCTTAATGAAATTTAAAATTGTTTTTTTGTTAATTTTTTTTTCTACAAGATGAATATCATTTCCACTGAAGCTATGAATAGGTTTGATAATAATTTTTTTATTTTTTATAAAAAAATTTTCAATTTCATTGATATCTTTTGTAAAAATTGTGTTTGGCATAAATTTTTGAAAAGAAGCTGAATATAACTTCTCAGAAATATTTCTTATGGATGTTGGATTGTTAACAATCTTCACTTTATCTTTAATTTTGTCTAATATGTATGTTGTTGAAATATACTCTAAGTTAAAAGGGGGGTCTTGACGTATCAGTAGATATTTACATTTAGATAAATCTAGTGTTTGCTTACTTATAACCTTAAAGTAATTTTTATTAGAGTAGGTAAATTTAATATAATAGCCTTTAGCTATTACTTTATCATTTATTATCGAAAGATCCTTCGGCTCATAATAAAATATTTTGCATTTTCTGTTTTGAGCTTCTATTGCAAGAAATATGCTGGTATCACTTTTGGGATTAAGTTTAGAGGGTTGATTTCCTTGAATACCAACGATCTTATTTGTCATATAGTTCACTTAAATTTTCATCTTTAGAAAATTTATTAATCATATGATCTGCATTTGTTGTTTTATTATCAATCAATTTTTCTAGGTGACTTAAAAATTTAACCTCATTTTCATTGGATTTGTTTAAGATATCTCTACTCTCTAAACCCTTTTTAGATAAATTAAGCAGTAAAGAGGACCAGTACAGTAAGTCCTTCCCCATTAACTCTGTATTGAAGCCTTTTTTAGGAGCCTCAAAGTAAGCATTAATAATTTTATTTTTATCCCATTTAGAAATTAATTCATAAGTCTCATCTAAGTTTCCATACAAAATCCCCATATTAAAAGCAGGACCGGCACACAAACAGTCCCATCCACATGTATCCATTGACCTCAACTCGATATATTTTTTTAATCTATTTTCTGTAAAGATAGTGCTTAGATGGGTAGCTAAATCATTTTCTGTTGGCAACCTATTATCTATTTCTTTAATTTTTCCACTCATAAAATCAGAAAAAGTATAATTTTTTCCAGATAAATACTCTTTATCGTTTTGTATAAATAAAAGAGGAAAATTTATTGTAAAATCTGCATATTTTTCAAAGTTCATGTTATCAAAGAAAACTTCAGGAAGCCCACCTCTTGAAGTTTCTTGCCAAACTTTTGATCTATAAGACATGTAGCCACTATTTTTTTTCTCGACTATTGAGGAGTTTGCAAATAATGCAATTGATATTGGAACAAGTGAGTTAATTATTTTAAATTTTTTTATAAAGTCTTCTTCTGAATTGTAATCAAGGTTTAATTGAGTACCACAAGTTCTATACATCATGTCTAGGCTAAGCGAACCACCATCGGGCATATCTTTTGTCATCACTTCATATCTTTGTTTAGGATTATTTGGAACTTCACCAAGAGCTGAAATGGGATCAAAACCGGCACTAACAATTTTTAAGCCAATTTTTTTAGTTACCTGCTGTAATTCAAATAGATAATCATGCGATTCTGCACACGCTTCATGAATATTATTTAACTTATCACCTGATAATTCTATTTGGTTGCCAGGCTCTAAAGTAATATTTTTTCCAGCCTTTTGTAACCCGATAATGTTTTGCTTCTCTTTTATTGGCTCCCAACCAAATTCAGTTAAGGCCGAAAACATTTTTTTTAAAGTTGAATAATCAACTCTCTTATTTGTTTTTTGATCAAATAAAAATTTTTCATGCTCGATACCCATTTTAAATTTTTTTGTATCTTTGATGCCTGATTGAAAATATTCTATTATATGTTTTTTGTGACTAATCATTGATTTATATATAACGCTATAAGGGTAAATTTAAAGTCATTAATTTACAATCAACAATATGCTATAATCTAATGATTCGACCCTAGAAATATGATCAAACAATTAATGTCGGTAGATATCAAGGATTATTTAAAATCAGACTCAAAAAAGATACTATTAGATGTAAGAACACAGAGTGAATGGGATAACTATGGTAAACCAGATGGAGAAAAATTAGGCTTAAAAACCTATTTTTTAACAATTAAAGATGAAAATTTTTTAACAGAATTCAATGATTTGTTAATCAGTAAAGACTATGAAGTTTTAACTATGTGTAAGGTTGGTCAAAGATCTCAATTTGTTGCTCAATTATTAGAAAAAGATAACTACTTATGTATAAACATATCTGATGGCTTTGATGGCTGGAGATCTTCTGATTTGCCTTGTTTTTAAAAAAGCATTTTCATTTAACTCGAGTATGGTTTCCTAGAAAAAATTCTTTTTACCATTGGTTTAAACTCTTCAAGTGTTAGGCTTTTAAAGCCCGGATCAAATGATGCTTGGTCCCATTGTTCACAAAAATTTAGAGCATCCTCATAGTATTTGTGTTTTTTATATTTATCCCTCTGATTTTTATTACCACCTAGGTGATGAGCAAAATAATACATTTGAAACTCACCATGCTTTTCAATTATCCAATGAGTTCTTTCGCTTACGAAAGGTTTAAGAACTGATGCTGCATATTCCGAGTGATTTAAAGGGGCTAATTCATCTCCAATATCGTGGAGTAAAGCTGCAACAATCATTTCTTCCTCAGCTTTATCGTTTAAGGCTCTTGTGGCTGTTTGAAGTGAATGCTCAAGTCTAGTTATATTATAGCCTTGGAGAGTAGTGTTTAATCCTCCCATGAATTTGATTATCCTGTCAGCTGTTCCATGAATATATTCTTGTTCATATTTATCTAATAATAAATAATCATCTTTTGATCCTTGTTTCATTTCAGTAAATTTTACTTTACTCATTTTAATTATTAGATGCTGTACTTAATAAGGATAATTGAGTAATTTTATCATCACCTAATTCATCTATAGGTTTGACAGGATACTCTCCGGTGAAGTAATGATCAGTTAACTGAGGATATGTTTCATCTCTTTTTTTAAAACCCATCGCTTTATACATTCCTTCTATAGAAAGAAAGTCTAAAGATTTAGCACCGATGTATTCACAAATTTCATCATTTGTTTTATTTGCGGCAAGAAGCTCCTTTTTAGTTGGTGTATCAACACCGTAAAAGTCTGGATATCTAATTTCTGGACATGCTATTTTAACATGAACCTCTTTTGCACCAGCATCATAAAGCATTTTCACAATTTTATGTGACGTTGTTCCCCTAACTAAAGAGTCGTCTACTAATATGATTTTTTTATTTTTAATTGTAGATTGGTTTGCATTTAATTTTAGTTTTACACCTAAGCTTCTAATTTTTTGACTAGGTTCAATAAAAGTTCGACCGACATAGTGATTCCTAATTAAACCCAATTCAAAATTTAGTTTCAAGTGTTGAGCAAATCCAAGTGCAGCTGCATTTCCTGAGTCAGGAACGGGAACTACTATATCAGCATCAATCTCGTTTTCTTTAGCAAGCTCAACCCCAAATTTTTTTCTATGCTCATAAGCAGATTTACCATTTAATAAACTATCTGGCCTTGCAAAGTAAATATATTCGAACACACAAGGACGAACTTTTCTAGAAGGGAAGGGTTTAATGCTTTTTAATTTGTTATCTTCAACATAAACAACTTCTCCATTTTCAACATCTCTTATATATTTTGCACCAATAATATCTAAAGCACATGTTTCAGAGGCAAAAACATAACTATCTTTTATTTTTCCAATAACCAAAGGTCTTATTCCATAGGGGTCTCTTACACCTATTAAGGTATTTTGTGTAAGCATTACCAAAGCATACCCTCCTTGAATTTGAAAAATAGCATCAATAACCTTGTCAATTGTTTTGTGTCTTTTGGATTTAGCAATTAGTTGAACTATTGTTTCTGTATCAGATGTTGTATGAAAAATTGCTCCATCCTGAACTAGTTTGTTTCTCAGTGTTATTGAATTTGTTAAATTTCCATTATGAGCTACACCTATTCCACCAGCATTAGTATCTGCAAAAAAAGGTTGAATATTTCTTAAAGTGTTATCACCAGTTGTACTGTATCTATTGTGACCGATAGCATAATTACCAGGTAGGCTATTTAATACTTTTTCCTTATTAAAATTATCACCCACCAAACCAAATCTTTTTTCTGAGTAATATTTTTTGCCATCAAAAGTTACAATTCCACAACCTTCTTGACCTCTATGCTGCAGTGCATGGAGGCCCAAGGCAGTAAGAGCAGCTGAATCATTGCTATTACTGACTCCAAATACACCACACTCTTCTTTTAATTTAGGGTTATAGATCTTCAATTTTTTCTCTAGAATCTTGATAATTTTTTTCATTAGGAAATACTTTTAATAGATAAATACTACCTTTTTCTATGGATGGGAAGGTGTATGATTTGTCAATATTAATTGGCCATTTATTATAATTATAGACAATATCTATAGCTGAAAATAAACAAACGCAAACTACGTAACCTCGTATAAAACCGAAAAATAAACCAAAAAGAGAATCGAGTCTTCCTAATCCAACAAACTTCATAGTTTTACTAATCCCTTTGTTAGTTACCAATATTATAAAGATAACTAAAATAAAAATAACCAAACCAAGTGTGACATCAAGAACATACTCACTATCAATTATGTTTTTAAAATAGGGTTTAATCTTAGGAAATAATATTAAAGTTACAACATAAGCTAAAAGCCACTTTGAAGCTGCAAGTAAACTTAAAACGAAACCTTTACTGTAACATTTAATCACAGAGCTAATAGTTATGACCAAATATATCAAGTCTATAAGCGAGGTTGCTTCATAAAAATCTTTTAAGAAATCAATCACACTTATTTTTATTTTCCAAAAGGTTTACTTATTAAAATAAGAGAGGGAAGTAGAGTTAATACAGAGATCATTGCAAGCAACATAGCTATACCAGTGAATACCCCAAAGTAAATAGTAGGTATAAACTTTGAAAAAACAAGAATTGAAAACCCAAATATAATTGTTATAGAAGTATTAAGTATTGCAACACCAACTGTAGAGTGACAAATTTTTAGAGTTTTGTTGTAATCTCTGGTTTTTAAAAATTCTTCTTTAAATCTATAAATATAGTGAATGCTATTATCTACAGCAATACCAATAGTAATTGCTGCAATTGTTATGGTCATCATATCAAGAGGTATTTCTAATAAACCAATAATTCCTAAAATAAAAAAAGCAGCAATAAAGTTTGGCACTACTCCAATTAAAGATAATTTAATGTTTCTAAATAAGATCATAAACATTGCAAAAATTCCAATCATCACTAACCCCAATGTAAGTATTTGTGATTTAAAAAGACTTTGAAGTAAGTTATTAAATAAAATTAAAAGACCAGTAAGCTTAAATTCCTCTTTTTTTAATTTTAGCTTATTTTCTAAATCATAATTTATTTGATTTATTAAATCATTTCTTCTTAGACCATCTTGTGAGTCTATAATTCTTACACTTACTCTAGCTTCATTATCTTTGATTGATATATATGGATCAATAATATCTTTTTTTATACTTTCAGGGATTTTTGAATAAAGAACGCCCATTTCTAGAGTCCCCAATGGTTTATTATTATTTAATTGTGTAGCAACTTCTATAATTGAACTAAAGGATAAAACTTTGCCTACAGCTGATAGGCTATTTAAATAGTCGTGAACTGCCTGAATTCTATCAATCTTATCTTTGGTAAACCAATATTTTTCATTATTTTGATCTCCTTCATCTCCCCAATTTTCAAATTCATCTTCCTCACCTGTCTTTACTTCCACTTTATTTGGAAATTTTAATATAACTTCTAAAGGTGTGGTGCCGCCTAACTTTTCATCAATAAGTTTCATACCTTTATATATTTCGGTATTTTTATTAAAATAATTAATAAAACTATTTTCAACTTCAAGACGACTAATTCCAATAACGCTTAAGATAATAATAAAACTAGTAATCACCAATATAGAAATTTTATTATTAATAGAAATTCTTCCCAAAAAAGATGTAATTTTGGAATCGCTATCTTCTTTAATCTTTATGTTATTATTAGACATAAAGTTTAAGAGTGTAGGAAGTAAAGTGAATGTTATTATAAAAGATGTAATTAACCCTAAAGTCATCATCCAGCCAAAATCAATAATGGGTTTAATACCACTAAAAATTAAAGATAAAAAGGCACATACAGTTGTAAGAACTGTATAAATGATTGGCCAAAACATTTTCCCAGTTGTCATTGAAATAATTTCAAAGTTTTTCAAATTAGGAAAATCATTACTTAATTGTAAAAAGCGAGTACTCATATGAATATTCATTGCCATAGTTAAAATTAACATTAGAGCAATGAAGTTTGATGAAATGACAGTCACCTTCCACCCTAGAAGACCAAGAAGACCCGTCATGATTAAAACTGAAAAAAAACAGCTACTAATTGGTATTATAATCCAAATTATTTTTCTAAAAACAAACCAAAGTGTAGCAACAATAAACAAAAATACACCCAAACCAAAAACAATTATGTCACTTTTTATAAATGACATCATATCATCTGCAATCATTGGAATACCACCTAGGTAAATTTTTCCAACATCTTCATAGCTTTTAATCACTTCTCTTATTTGAGTGATATTTTCATGGTTCTTTTTTTTTAAGGTATCTTGATAGGCTTTTATTTCTCTTACACTTTTGTTCTTTATATTTTTTAGCTTATCTTTTTTAATATAGATAATTATACCACTTGTTTTACCATCTTCACTAATGACGAAATTTCTAAAGACTGGACTGTTTAATATTTCTTTAAATCCTCTTTCTATATCTACATTTTCATCTTTTAATGTTTTAAAACTTTCTAATCTTTCGTAAAGGGAGGCTTTAGAGTTATTGAGTAAAGGAATATCCAATAAAGTTATCACACTATGAACCCAGTCTAAACTTTGAATTTTATACTTTAAACTTAAAAGGTTATTTATTGATGATTCTGTAACCATTCCTTCATAGGGAGTGTAGGTCAAAACCAAGAATTCTTTTGAGGAATATCTTTCATTAATTTCTTTTAAATATTTAAGGTCAGGGTCTCCTTCAATTAAAAGAGTGTCAGAAGATGCATCCAATCTGAAATCTTTAGAAAAATAACCAAAACTCAGTAGTGTAATTAGAAGTAATACAAAAATTGATTTGGGATTTTTTAAAACAGTATTTTGGTATAAATGAGATAACATTTAATACTATTATATATTTTAAATTAGTAAGTTTGAGTATCTTTATCTTTAAATTTAGTGAACATCGCTTCAAATTCCACCATAACGTTGCCTGTAGGGCCGTGTCTTTGTTTTCCAATTATAAGTTCTGCTAAATTGGATACTTCTCCCATTTTTGCCTGCCATTCAGCATGTTCTACGGTTGCTGGCCTTGGTTCATTCTTTTCAAGATAATAAGCCTCCCTATATACAAACATTACCACATCGGCATCCTGTTCAATGGAACCAGATTCTCTTAAATCTGATAATTGTGGTTTGTGGTTATCTCTTTGTTCAACAGCCCTTGATAGTTGTGAAAGTGCAATCACAGGAAGCTTAAGTTCTTTAGCCATTGCCTTAAGTCCTTGAGTAATTTCTGAAATTTCTTGAACTCTTCCATCTCTATTATTAGGCGAACCTTTCATTAATTGAATATAGTCTACAACAATTAAATCCAAACCATTCAATCTTTTAATTCTTCTTGCTCTATTACTCATTGCAGCAATACTAATTGCTGGAGTCTCATCAATATATAATGGTAACTCAGCTAAATCTTTTGAAGTTTCTAAAAATTTATCAAATTGTTCATCTGTAATTTTTCCTCTACGAATATCATTTGATTTGATTCTAGATTGTTCAGCTAAAATTCTTGTCGATAGTTGTTCAGATGACATCTCTAATGAGAAAAAAGCTACTGCAGATTTTTTTCCACTTTCTTGTAATTTTTGAGCAGCGTTGAAAGCTATATTTGTGGCTAAAGCAGTTTTACCCATAGAAGGTCTACCAGCAATAATAATTAAGTCTGAGTCGTGAAGACCTCCTAACCGGTCATCCAAATCTCTTAAGCCAGTTGGTACCCCAACAATTCCTTCATCATTTTTAAATGCAATTGAAGCCATCTCTATAGTTTGTTTTAATGCGTCATCAAATTTAACTAATGACGAGTTAAAAGATCCTTTTTCAGCAAGATCAAATAATAATCTTTCTGAATTTTCAATTATATTTTGTCCATTAACATCAAGAGCGTTTAATTTTGCTGCATCAATTGTATTTTCAGATATTTTGATTAATTCTCTTCTGACAAACATGTCGTAAATAATTCTTGAGTACTCAATGGCTTGTCTTGGAGGTGTAGAAAATTTTGTAACTTTAACCAAATACTCAGGAACATTTAATTCATCTTTTTCATTTTCAAAGTAATTTTTTAATGTAATAGGGTTTGCAAGCATTCCTTTATAGATAAGACTTTCAATTGCAGAAAATATTTTTTGATGCATGGGGTCATAAAAGTTAATGTTTGATACAACTGTATTAATTTCATCAAATATTTCATTTTGAACTAGTATTGATCCAATTACAGCTTGTTCAGCTTCAATATTATTAGGTAGTTCCTTGAATGTATCTTTAACTATACTTAGATTATTTTCCATAATTGAATTCTATCTGAAAAAGAAATTTATAAAAATAACAAATATAAGCTGGGGAAAAAATTGTATAATTATTGAATAGTTTCTGCCGTAACTACATTGATAGTTATTTCAGATTCTATTTCGGAGTGCAAAGTAATTTTAACCTTGAATTTGCCAAGAGATTTAATTTCATTTATTGGTTGTATCATAGAAGGCTTGATATCGATTTTGTCACTTTCAAGAATCAGTTTAGCAATCTCGGTTGGTTTAACAGAACCATAAAGTTCTTTATTTTCTGTGCTTAGTTTCTTAATTAAGTATTCTTTATTATTAATTTGTTCTGAAATTTTTTGAGCTTCTTTTTTTTTCTCAGTATCTTTTTTTCCAAGCTCAGATTTAATTTTTTCAACTTCTGCGATATTTTCTTTTGAAGCATAAAGGGCTTTTTTATTTGAAATTAAATAATTTCTAGCAAAGCCTCTTTTGACTTCTATTATCTCACCAATAGAGCCAATTCTTCTTAAATTTTCTAAAAGTATAACTTTCATTTAAATTAAAGCTAAGTTGCGAGCTCTTTTAATAGATAAAGATAGTTCTCTTTGTTTTTTTTGACAAACGTTAGTAATTCTTGAAGGTAAAATTTTACCATTTTCAGACATATATTTTTTTAATAATCTGATATTTTTGTAATCAACTACCGGCGCACCTTTAACAGATAAAGGACAAGATTTTTTGAATTTATATTTATTCGGTTGAAATATACTAAGTTTAGCAAAGTTACTTTGACTGCCTTTTTTATTTCCATTTCTTTTCTTTATTGGCATAATTAATCTCTATTATAATCTCTTTTGTATTCTTTTTTTTCATAGTCATCTTTTTTTGAAAAGTATTTTGCTTCTAAATCAAATTTTTTAACTTTTACAGTGATGTATCTTAATAGATTTTTATCAATAGCTTCATTTTTTTCTAATTCATCGATGATTTTTCCAGCACCCTTAATTTTAAAGTGTACATAGGTGCCTTTTTTATTCTTTTTAATGTCATACGCTAAATTTAGTAATCCCCATTCTTCAGTTTGAACAATTTCACCATCATTTTTTTCAACTATTTTAGAATATTTCTCAGTCAATTGCTTAATCTGAGCAGGACTAGTATCTTGTCTAGCAACTATTGTATGTTCGTATAAATTCATAATTGTTCTTTAATAAAAAGTGAGGATATACTATTATAATAATTGAATTACAACACTTAAAACCATAATAAATTTTAGATATTTAAATGTTTTCTGTTATTTTTCCAGGCCAAGGCTCACAATTTGTAGGAATGAGCAAGAACTTATACGATAAATATAGTTTAGTTCGAAATTTATTTGAGGAAGCTGATGATACTCTTGGATATTCATTATCTAATCTGATTTTAAATGGTCCAAAAGAAGAACTTAACTTTACTGAAAACACTCAACCTGCAATATTTCTAGTTAGCTACTCAATATTCAAGTTAACTAAAGAAGTATTTAATATCGATTTAAGTAAAGCAACTTTTTTTGCAGGCCATTCACTGGGAGAGTATTCATCCTTAGCTTCTGCTGGAGCTCTATCATTTTCAGATACTCTAAAAATATTAAAAATTAGGGGAAGGGCTATGCAGAGTTCAGTTTCAAATGGAGAGGGTGGAATGCTTGCGGTACTTGGATCTGAAATTAGAATAATAGAAAATATTATTGAAGAAAATAAATCTAAATATGAGTGCTATATTGCAAATGATAACTCAGATGGTCAAATTGTTTTAAGTGGCAATACTAGCGACTTAGAAAAAATGAAGGAAGATTTAAAGACTGCTAATATTAAAAACATTAAACTTCCTGTAAGCGCTCCCTTTCACTGTAAATTAATGAATAAAGCAACACTAGTGATGAAAGAAGAGATTTCAAAATTAAATTTTAAAGAACCCAAAAATACTCTTGTTTCAAATGTAACTGGAAAAGAAATATTTAATGCAGAAGAACTAAAAAATTTGTTGGTTAAACAAATTGAAAGTAGAGTTCGTTGGAGAGAAAGCGTTTTGCTAATGATAAATAACGGAATTAATCAATTTATTGAAATAGGACCTGGCAAAGTTTTATCAGGATTAATTAAGAGAATTGACAATAATGTTAAAGTTAGTGCAATAAATGCTGAAGAAGATATAAAGTTAATTAATATTAATGACTAGCTTAAAAAATAAAAACATTATAGTTACTGGTGCTTCTGGAGGCATAGGTAATTCAATAGTCAAAAAACTTTATGAAAATGGTGCCAATATTTTAGCGACAGGAACAAGAGATGAAAAATTAAAAGAATTAAAAGAAAAATTTAATAAAATTAAAATACTTAGATTTGATCTTTCTCAACACGAAAAAGTTGAAGAATTTATACATAATGCAACTGAAGAATTGGGTGGCTCACTTGATTGTATAGTTAATAATGCTGGTATTACAAAAGATAATTTAACAATTAGAATGAGTTTCGAAGAATGGACTAATGTTATAGATATCAATTTAACTTCTACTTTTTTAATGTGCAAGTACTCTATAAAAAAAATGTTAAAAAATAAATCTGGAAAAATTATTAATATATCATCTGTGGTTGGACACACCGGTAATGCAGGCCAAGCAAACTACACCGCATCTAAAGCTGGTATAGTCGCCATGTCAAAAAGTCTTGCGATAGAATATGCTAAAAAGAATATAAATGTGAACTGTATATCACCTGGCTTCATAAGCACTGCAATGACAGACAAAATAGATGATAAGTTTAAAGAAGCTATTATAGCTAAGATTCCCTCAAATAGACTGGGCAAGCCAGAGGATATAGCTAATGCTGTGATTTTTCTTAGCTCCGATAAGTCAGATTATATTAATGGAGAGACAATACATGTGAATGGAGGCATGTATTTGGGTTGACAAAACTACTTTTTGATCTATTAACGAATTATAACTAAAAGGAACAATATGTCAGATGATATTTCAAGCAAAGTTAAAAAGATTGTTGCAGACCACCTTGGTATTGATGAAGCCAAAGTTCAAGAAGAATCAAGCTTTATAGATGATTTAGGAGCTGATAGCTTAGATACAGTTGAGCTAGTAATGGCTTTCGAAGAAGAATTTGGATCAGAGATTTCTGATAGTCAAGCAGAAAAAATTCTTACAGTTGGTGACGCAATTAAGTTTATTGAAGGCAAAAGTAATTAGATTTATTTAGATGTCCATAAAAAAAGATGGGATAATGGTAATTTTATCATCCCCATCTGGGGCAGGTAAAACTACTTTAGTAAAGCTACTATCTAATAGTAAAAAATTTCACATATCAGTATCTCATACTACAAGAACACCAAGATCCAGTGAAGTTCCAGATAAAGACTATTATTTTGTTAATCATGAAAAATTTAAAGGATTAATAAAGAATGAAGAATTTTTAGAGTATGCAAAAGTTTTTAATCATTTTTATGGAACAACAAGGACACCAGTTATAGAAAAATTAGAAAAAGGTGAGAACGTAATATTTGATATCGATTGGCAAGGAGCTGATCAGATTAAAAATAAAAAATTAAACTATAAATTGATTACTTTTTTTATTCTTCCACCCAGTAAAGAAGTTTTATTTGAGAGACTATCAGGTAGAGACATGAAAGATAAATTAATAGTTGAAGAGAGGATGAAAGAGTTTAGTAGAGACGTACTACATTGGATTAACTATGATTATGTAATTATAAATGACAATCTTGATGAATGTTATGTAAAAATTAGCAACTTAATTGAAGCTGAAGTTAATAAAGGGTCAAAGGACTATGATAAAGAATATATCAGAAATCATGTTAATAAACTAACTTCGTAAGTTTTCAAATTCTTCAACTAACTTAAAATATATTTCAGGCTCTAAGTTTTGTGGTCTTAAATTTAGATTGATACTAAATTTTTCTGAAACTTCTTTTGCATTATCAAAAATTTGGTTAAAAGGTTTTTTAAGCATTTTTCTTCTTTGACTAAAAAAAACTCTGGTGATCATTTCAAGGTTTTTAGCATCTATCAGATCAAAAAAATTTTCTCTAGGAGTAAATAATAACAATGTACTGTCAACCTTTGGTCTTGGAGAAAAACTTTGTGGTTTAATGTCCATAATTTTTTTAATATTTAATTTCCAATTTGATAAGATAGATAATCTTCCATATTTTGACGTGTTGGTTTCTGCAACAATTCGATCAGCAACTTCCTTTTGAAACATCAATACAAGACTTTCAAACCAAAATCTCTTACTTATATTAGTAATCCATTTTGACAATATTTCAGTAGAAATATTGTAAGGAAGATTTCCAAAGACAATTAATTTTTCATTAGTAATTTTGTCCTCAGATATTTTTAATACATCGTCATTAATAATAGTAATTTTATTTGAAAATTTATCCTCAAGTAATAAAACTAAATCATCGTCTTTCTCAATTACATAAAGTCTTCTTGGATTTTTTTTTAAAATAAATGACGTTAAGTTTCCACTACCGGGACCAATTTCCAAAACTTCTTTATT
>Ga0114997_10002881_pt1 | contig 13726 bp, 20 predicted proteins | sample ArcticOcean_MG_C_2_FD_87045 | JGI IMG/M metagenome (GOLD analysis project Ga0114997, IMG submission 87045) | Marine microbial communities from western Arctic Ocean - ArcticOcean_MG_CB4_136 | ecosystem: Environmental > Aquatic > Marine > Oceanic | place: Arctic Ocean: Canada Basin | collected... | reverse complement strand
CGGCTTACAAGTACAACCTACCCTAGGACTTGCAAAATCGGGGAAGGAGTACGTCCGACGCAGGGCGGAGGACAACAGATTCTAGGCTAGCTCCACTTTTTGTTATTTACGCGCCACCTCGGGATACCAAAAACTACGTATAAAATTTACAAAAAATTAACTATACAAACAATCTATTAGAGTATAGAGTAGCACCTCCAATGTAGTCTATAAATTATTCTTATTAATACCCAGTGTAGCAGTTTACACATTTTATAAACGACCCCCTTTTATAGTATATTTTATTGGACCAAAGGCGTTGTCTTTGAGTCATAGGTTTAATTGGCTGAAGGATTGATCACCCTTCAACTCTAGCCCGGTCAAGCCAATTAATGTATTAATTCAAAACTAGTCCCCATAGAATTCTACCCGGGACGAGTTAATACGCCGTCAGCTGTAATATCGATATACTATGCCTTCTCAAACAACAGGTGCTGAAGCACGGTTGTTTTCATTTCCCCTATAATATTTACTCTTCTTCGGAAGAGTAAAAACGCCGTAAGTAAAATACAATTCTAAACTTTACTTAGGCCTCGGCCTAACATAAGGGCAACAAACAACCAATCAACAAATCAACAAAGAAAAATGGCGACCTCCGCAGCTACCCTCTCGAAGATTATCTCCACCCTCTCCGCCGAGTACAAGCTTGACGAGAAGAAAGTCCTTAAGCACCTTGCCAACAAGGAACTTCTTCCCGCCAAGCTTATCCCGAAGACCAAGAAGGGGGTGTCGACTTTTGCAAGCAAGCAGGCTGAGGAACTCGCAACCAAGAGCAACTTCCTCCCCGAGGGTGATGGCTCGGGCAAAGACGGCAAGTGGACTCTCGGAGACATCAAGAAACACATCGAGACCCCATCCAAGGCCAAGCTTCTTTGTTCGCCAACTGCACTCACCTTCGCTAACGAGCACAAGATTGACATTACAAAGGTCGAGGGCACTGGCAAGGATGGGCGCATTCTTCTCAAAGACGTCGAGAAGCTTGTTGAGGATGAGGATGAGGAGATTAACATCTCTCCTACCGCTCTTATCGCAGCCAAGAAGGCCAAGATTGAAGACAAAGTTCTTCTTACCTACCAGGGCTCTGGAAAGGACGGACGCATCCTACTCGGAGACGTGAACAAGATTATCACTGAGTCTGAGAACAGTGAGTCCGACTCGGATTCCGATGAGGAGTAGACTTACAAAAACACAAAAAACCCAAAAAAATAGCATGATTAAGTATCCTTCGGGATACAAAAAACTACGTATAAAAACCTTCAAAATGCGACCCTCAGCTATCGACTACTCTTCCGAAGGCACTATGTTCCAAGCAGCCTTGTACGGAATGCTCGACGACGATACTATTCGGGAGCACCGCGTGGAACTTCTCGAGGCACTTCAAGAATACACCGGCAGCAGCGGGCACTTCTTCCCGAGCAAGAGGCTTATTGATGTTGCAGAAAACGATATTCTCAATGATAACATAGATAGGTAGACTTACAAAACACAAAAAATATCATGATTAAGTATCCTTCGGGATACCAAAAACTACGTAAGTAATATGTCAAACATTTCGCGAGGAGAGGTGAAGCTACAGGCTGATGTTCCTTTGTCCCCTCTAGTGCACGACTTCCTCCTCGATTGGGAAGGGAAACCACGCAGGATGTCTTCTTCTGAGCTTTGTAGCCTTCCACTGGCAATTTCATCCGACAAAGATTTATACGAACAGGACGACGATAAGGCTTACTGGTCTACGTGGCAGTTGAATCTTGACCGTGAAATGGAACTGAAGCGAATTGCACTTGAAGAAGCCTACACTCTATATTCGACTGCTTCAACCGAGGAAGATAAGATTATCAAGCGGGCTTCGTTTATTGACACATTTGAACAAGGCAAGTACTCACCTGGAGCGTTCTTCATTGATGCTCTAGATTCGCAGGGCACTTGTTCAATGAAACACGCGAACGAACTTTGGGATTCTCAGACACCAGCTGAGAGGTTCATTTGGGAAGGTGTCGCCATTCAAATGTACAAGATTAGACTCTCGCACCCGTAAATACAACTATGTTTATACATGATTAAGTATCCCTCGGGATACCAAAAACTACGTATATTACTATAAAATGTACACCGATATCGTAAACTCTAAAGACTATGAGTCTATGACCAAATCCGTTGAAATCGCACGCGCTGAAGCTTATAAAGATTATAATGCTTCAATCGCAGAAGATAAACTCCTTATATGGAAGGGACCTGTATCTAACTACCACTTCCAAAATGAAGATGACTGGCGCAAGGAAATGAATATATTCGCTCGCGAAAAGTTAGAGTATGACCTCAGTAAAATTGAACATTCTAAAGCATATAATGATTATCTTCGTGCTACTACTGCTGAAGAAAAATCTATTAAAAGAGTATTGTTTTTCAAATCTGAATGGGGGGAACGCGAGGTGTATGTCATGTTTTCTGACTTTATGGAATCTGAAAAAGTGGGTTCTTTTAAATATATATGGGATTCACACACAAAAGCTGAGAGGTACATATGGGAAGAGGTTTACATTCAAATGTACAAGATTCGACTCTCGCACCCGTAAATACAAATACGTTCTACCTGATTAAGTATCCCTCGGGATACCAAAAACTACGTATAAAATTTACAAAAAATTAACAACTCAAAATAATTATTAGAGTATAGAGTATAAAAAATTACAATGTAGTCTATAAATTATTATTATACAAATTATAAAACACCTTTATAGTATATTATTGGACCAAAGGCGGTGTCTTTGAGTCATAGGTTTAATTGGCTGAAGGATTGATCACCCTTCAACTCTAGCCCGGTCAAGCCAATTAATGTATTAATTCAAAACTGGTAATTAACTTTACCGGGGACGATTAATACGCCGTCAGCTGTAATATCGATATACTATGCCTTCTCAAACAACAGGTGCTGAAGCACGGTTGTTTTCATTTCCCCAAACAGCTTTGTTCTTCTTCGGAAGAACAAAAACGACGTAAGTAAATATACTTTACAAATGGCTTCTTTGTTCCTTCCCAAACGTCAGAAAATTCTTGAATTCGAGTACTATGCTACTCCCACTCGCAAACATCCTCCTAGACTCCCGGACCCCCCTAAAGTAGTTCGTCAAAATGCAACAATGAGCGTTGACATTGTTGATTGGGGTTATTTTAATGTATCACCTGAGCCAGATTCTCTCCCCTATCCCCATAAGCTTATCTATCCTAAACAACTTAACTTCTCTACTAGCTTGGATGATATCGTTTAAGAACTCATTAAACCTCGCTTTATCCTTCGGGATATGTTAGACGAGGTGGCAACGGGGATTCCCTTTGTGTATTGGTCCTAACATAGGATTAAGAGAATATCAGGGTGCTTAATTGCACAGTCTAGCCCGCTGCGTATAACATTATTAACCTCGCCAACCCGAGATATAGGTTAATGATATATTATAGTATACACCACTGATATTCATCTGAGCTCAATAAATACACACACCTTCGGGTGTAAAAAAGGTAAGTATCTATGCTTTACGTTATTCAAAACCGTCAATGGAACTGTTTCGAATATGTCGGTAATATTTCTACTAAATATTCTTATTTTACTATTGATAATACTATTATGCAATGCACTCCAATAAGCCTTTATCAAAACTATAATACTAGTTGGGATGGTATTTACTTTATTGTTATTATTTTCTTAATTATTGCTTTTTGCGCGCACAATGAGGCCAATCGTGTTATTATGATTTGAATTTAATAATATTAACATTTAATAAACGTCTTCTTCGGAAGACAAAACACTACGTAAAAATATGACTACTCGCTCGAAAAATCGTGGTAATACTCGAAGCCCTTTCTCGGATGACCGTGCTAAACAATATGCTATCGCTAATAATCTACCCATCGATGGACCTGATGTTAAAGCTTGTTATGGTATCTCAAATAATTCTTTGAAAATTAAATTTTCTGATGTTCATTGGATTGTTTATAATATTAACTATGAGGAGGAATATAATGCTAACCAATTCTTCGTTGAACAATATACTGATATCACACCATTTACAGAACGTACAGATTTATCTCGCAGAAACCGTCTCCGCGGTGGATTTATAGGAGTTTCAGACGATGGCGAGGACTAAATTAAATCTTTTCTTCGGAAAATAAAAAACTACATAACTACTTATGGTCTACTTATATTTACAACCCCGACCGGTCCCTGATTTTATTTTAAATCTTCTCGATAATAATTCAGCTGACATTATTATTTTATATTGGAAAAAATATATTAAACGCAAAAAATCTCGTGGTGTTGTTAATTATAAAAAAGACCAAGAACCTCAAGAATTATATTTTGAATATATTCGAATTATAGATAGATTTGAACACGAGTTAAATGATTCTGATTAATTAAATATATATAAACATTTTCTTCGGAAAATAAAAAACTAAGTACTTGATAATATGGACTGCCATCTATTCAAAATTTGCTCTAAATTCTGTTCTTTGAAAATTAATACTTCGCCAGAATTACCTACTGTAAACTTACCTGATATCCCGGAGGAAATTACACTACCAACTTCTCCTGACATCCTTTATAAAGAATATCAACTTTGGGGTAAATCTAGAATTAGTTTATGATTTTTTACAATTTATAATCTATGCTAATATATATTTATACTTATTAGCAAAATAACTACTTCTACATTCACAACTTTTCTAAATTATGCGCTGGGCTGATTACGATGAAAATGACCTAGTGCTACCCACTATTCCTTGGGTCGTTAGGTTTTCAAATTCTGAAGACGAAGAAAATACTACCGTTTGGACTACTGTTTCTTCTAAGCGCAGAAATAAGCGCCGCTAATTATAACTTTTCCTCGGAAAAAATAACACCACACAACTATGACTACCTTCTCTTCTATGCCCGATGATGTTAATAACTATATCCTGGAACTCGCCGAAAAATCGTGGACTGATGAATTGAGACTCATTTACTCTCTTGATAACTATGATAAATCACTTTACGGTGGGCTCGATTATAATACTGAAATTATTCTTGATGCTATTTGGAAGGAATGGGTTGCTGAATCTAATCGGAAATGAATTTCTTTTAACTTTTAATTCTTCGGAATCGCTAAGACTGCGTATCTTATTATTCATTCTTTATGACTACCTATCTTCAGCGCCCTTCTTCTCCCATTAATGTCTTTTCTACTCTTCGCGTTTATCGCTGCCTACAACCTAATATGTTTGAAGACTGGATTGCTACCGCTACTCCTCATGAACTATCTGAACGAATTAAATATCTAAACCTATGCGAATGTTGCGACCGACACACAAAATCAAAACCTGAAGATTTTTTACCCAATCAAGAAACAGTTTGTACCAATAATCCTAATTCACATCTACTTTGCGATTGTCCCTGCAGGCATATGGCCCGCTTTATCTGTAGGCAACATCCGGATTGTGAACCTTGTGATGAAGAAACTGGGCAATATCAGGAACCAGAGAATGTGAAGACTGATGAATATTCTGACTACTCCGATTTTGAGGCATGGGAACGCAATGATAATATCGAAATCTAATTTTCTTGTTATATTTAAAACTTAAAAAAACTGGTTTTTATCTCTTCGGAGATATTAAAACTACGTAATTAGTTATGAACTATTTTGATTTACTTCCCGATGATGTCTCTAATCATATTCTAAATATTCGCGATAATAATTCTGCTGACATCATTATTCACTATTGGCAAAAACGGGTTGAACGCAAAATTTCTATCGTTTTTAGAGTTATTGTTTTACCCCTTATTACTCAGTTGAATTATTCATATTATAATCCTCGAAATAGAATTGTATCCTTAGCTTTTGAAGATGCCTCTAGACTTATTACACTTTCCGACGATTTACTTTGGTGGAGGAAAAAAGTTGGTCTTTTAGTTAACGGAATTTTATTTTATAGAGAACATTTCTTATATCAGTTTAATCAATATTATTATCGCTCATATATCTCTTGTATTCTTATTTCTACAAATTTAAAATTCTATGATGTTCTAAATGTACTTTCTCAGCTTAATATTAATTTTAATAATCAAAATATAATTAATAATGAAATTATGGATTTGTTATGAAAATGTTTCTTTATAAGCCAGAAATAAAGGATAAACCTACTTAAAGATATCTTTATCGTACTTAAAGAATTGTAGTTGTATTATTAACTATTTATTTTTTTTCAATTTTAATTATTTTGTTTTTGGGGTTTTTCAAAATATGATAAAAAAACATGAAAATCGTAAATTTTTTTACGATTTGAAAACTATTTTGAGAAAAAGATTTTCAACTTATACTTTTTTAAGAAAGTTTTTTTTATAACTTTTATTTTTATATTATATCCTCATACTTAAAGTATTTTTATTGTATTATTTTCTATGTAATAGATATACTCACTATTATTATTAACTATTATTACATAGGTCTCTACGAGATGCGTAAATATCTTCTTTTTAAAACTTTTTATAATTTTGAATTTTAATTTTATACTTTATTTATTACAATTATTTATATTATTTATATTTATTCTATTTATATTACCAACATAGAAATGAACAAATACGAAATTGAGCTTTATAAACTATATACTCTTCTCGAATCGTATAATTATATGCCACTACATAGTGGAGGTTATAATTCTTTTGCCCCTGAAAGAAAAACTATTATTACGGAAATTGATGAACTTAGAAAAATAATTGATGAACTTAGATAATTTACTTTAAGTATCATAATCATTAAAAACATAGAAACTTTTATTTTTCTAACTTTCTTTAAAAAGTATATGTTGAAAATATTTTTATCAAAATAGTTTTCAAATCGTAAAAAAACTTACGATTTTCATGTTTTTTTATCATATTTTGAAAAACCCCAAAAACAAAATAATTAAAAGTGAAAAATTAAATACTTAATAATAGTTAATAATAATAGTGAGTATATCTATTACATAGAAAATAATACAATAAAATGCTTTAAGTATGAGGATAATATAATTTTTAAGAAACTTTTATTTTTCTAACTTTCTTAAAAAAGTATATGTTGAAATTTTTTTTTACAAAATAGTTTTCAAATCGTAAAAAAATTTACGATTTTACGCATCTCGTAGAAACCACCTTTTTATTTTTATTAGTTTTTTATGAACTGCTTATACTCTATAGTGTTTTTCAATTTTAATATTAACGTTCATTTAAGCCACGTTTGGATAACCAGTGATTATTTACATTTTTATTTTTAACGGGGTTTTTGAATGGTTTTAGTTATATTTTACGGACTGAACATACTCGTAGAGTTTTAAGGTTTTTTTAATATAAATAAAAACGTGTGTACCCCCCTTTTCTTTTACGCCATTAGGCAACTATTGATTTATTTCCTAATTAGGCAACTATTAAAAAGAAAGGTTTTCCCAATTTTTAAATTTAACGAGGATTTCGATTATTTTTATTATTTTTTACGGACTGGATATACCCATAGAGTTTTAAGGTTTTTTGAATATAAATAAAAACGTGTGTACCCCCCTTTGCTATTACGCTATTAGGCAACTATTTGATTTATTTCCTAATTAGGCAACTATTTGATTTATTTCCTAATTAGGCAACTATTAAAAAGAAAGGTTTTCCCAATTTTTAAATTTAACGAGGATTTTGATTATTTTTATTATTTTTTACGGACTGGACATACTCATGACATTTTTAACGTTTTTTAATATATCGAAAAACGTGTGTACACCCCTTATATTAATCTATCTTGTGTTTTTATATTTTTCTTTTAAAGGTGTTTTCCAACTTTTTCCGTATAAATATTCAAAATAATGTTCTGTTGGACATAAATATTGTTTACCATGAAATTCTATGTATTTCATTTCTTTTAGGTATGGTATCATTTCATTACATGATTTACAATTTGCTCTTTTTGTTTTGCACGCCATACATTCTAGACCTTTACCTGTAAAATCTATATCGACTTTTTCACCTTTTCTACTAAAGCACCAAAACGTATTATTAAAATCATTAAAATCTAATCTGAAACCCTCTTTTATTAATTCTGGATATACTTTATTTTTAAAACTTTTAAAATCTGAATTCCATATTCCTACATCTACATCATCATCATGATCGATAAAATCAGAATCTCTATATGCACCTAATGCTGTACCTTCAGATAACCAAAATTCTATCCTTTCTTTATTTAAAATCTTATGTAATATTTCTAAGTTTTCTTGACATATTTTTTTATTTAATGGTATATTTAAATATGTATGCCTCAGTTTATATATACCATTTGAAGCTGCATCTATTAATTTAAATGGTTCACCTCTCTTCCAACATATTGGATAATTTATTAAAAGTATTACATTTATTAAAATTATTACTATTACTATTACTATTACTATATGCATTCTTAATGTTTTGATATTTTTTATTTTTATTTTTTATTTTTATTTTTATTTTTAATTATTTGAAAAACGCTCATTTTTTTTAATTATTTGAAAAACGCGCGTTTTTTTTTATTTTTTTTTGATTTTTTTTTGATTTTTTATCGTTTTTTTTAAGCGTACTCACTAGTTATTTCACTTGATTCAAATTATATTGAATTATACGACGTTTTATCAAATTGAAAACGCGCGTTTTCTTTTTGAGAACGCGCGTTTTTTTTGAGAACGCGCGTTTTTTTTGAGAAATTATATTTTTGAGCGTTCTATAGATTATTAGAATGACATACGAACTACCTTTCAGTAAAATATTAAATATTTGGGTTTTTTTACGTTTTTTTACGTTTTTGGACAAGAAGCGTATCGTAATTGAACTCTCGATTAAATGTATTTTTAATCATGGATATTGAGACTTTTTTAAAGAACTTTCATCTATTTTTACCTATTTTATGGACTTTATTTTCGAGCGTCGACGCGCGTTTTTTTTTCGTTTTTTTTGTTTTTTTATAAAAATAATTCTCATTTAATCCTATTTATCGTAAATCACCTTACGCAACAGGGATTCATTAAGAAACTTTTACGTTTTTATTTTTTTACAAACTGAAAATAAATCCTCAAAAAATGTATCTTATTTTTTAATTCTCAAATTTACGATTTTTTGCGATTTTTGAAAAAGTCCCGAAAACATAAAAATGGAGGATTTTGGAGGATTTTTTCTCGATTAATTTTTTTTTTCAATTAAATATTTCTCGATTAATCTTTTTCGTTTTTGGGCGTTTTTTAGATATTTTAAAAATATCACTTTTTTTTATATTTTTTTTATTTCACTTTTTATCATTTTTTTTTATATTTTTCTTTCTTTTTCTCATACACCTTTCATCTTTACACCATTATAATACTCCTTTATTGAAAACGCGCGTTTTTTTCTTTTTTTTTTAGTTTTTTTGTTTTTACTTTTCCCCTATCTTTCTTTTTGCTCTTTTTCAAAAAGTTTACTTAGGATAAACTTTGCTTTTTTTAAGTTATAAATACCCCTTTCTCGATTAAATCTATATGTCATAAAAAACAACCCAAAAAACGAAGTTTGGTTACAAATACTTTATTTTATTTGTCCGATTATTAAGATAGGGGAATATGTATCTTTCTCTATTAATTACTATTAACTTCTCTATTAACTATTTATTTTACTTTTTATTTATTATTATTTATTGATATTATTATTATTTAATAGTAAAATATTTAATAGTAAAATTGAACTTAATAGTAAAACCAAATCCTCCATTTTTTTGTTTTTGAGGGGTCACCAAAATCGGGTGAAAATAAGATACATCTTTTTGAGACTTTTTTTTATTTCACTTTTTTTTTATTTTATTTTTTTCTCTTAACAAATCCCTGTTGCGTAAGGCAGTTTTCAGACAAAACCACTTTTTGAAGACTTTCTTTGACTTTTTTTACTTTCTTTAGATATTTTTATTTTTATTTTTTACTTTTTTCGGTTAACTACTTTTTTTCTTTTTTTTTTATTTTTTTTTTACAATTTTTTAATCGTAAATTTTTTTTTCTCGATTAAAAATTTATGATTTTTTTTAATGTTTTCGGGTTTTTTTTACTTTTCTTTTTTATGATTTTATGTTTTTTAAAGGAAAACCAGTTTTCCTTTTGAACCTTTCTCCTATGTAAGGCCTTTATTCACCAAATGCATTCTCCTCGCAATATGTTAAATATAATACTGTATCTTCACTCTTTTTTTTATCATATAGTTCACCAATAGTTATATTATTTTGTATAATATAAAATTCATTAAATAAAAATAAAGCCTGATGATAACCAAGATTCAATTTTTGTTGAATTATATATTTAAATGAAGCGACGGGTAAATTTCTTTCTATTATATATTTATATTTAGGTAATTCATTTAATCTAGATGAACAACTTTTTTGTACTATTATAGGAACTTTGTCTGGATATCTTTCCTTTAACAATTGTAATTGTTTTTCGGGTATTTTAATATTACTAATTCTTTCATGCGTTTTCTCTATTGTTTCTTTATTTGATTCTGGTGTATTGAATACATCACTTGTTTGTATTTTATTAACAAATGAAATAGCGTTTTTTGTTAAACTTACTGTACCGTTTATAACACTTAATGACGTGCTTAAAACATCCATTAATTTAATATTTATTTAATTATTTTAAATGTATTAATTAAATAAATATTAAAACGTAGTTATAATTCTACCGAAGTAGACTAACTAGTTTTATTTACTACTGTTTGTTTCTACTTTTTGTTTCTACTTTTTGTTTCTACTTTTTGTTTCTTACTTTTATACTTTATTTAGTCGTTTTAACTTAAGTTCTTTCATTTTTTGTTCTTTTATGTACGCTTCCCAATTGTAAACATGTATCCACCCATCTGTGATTCCTGGGTATGTATTGTTGTACATATTTCCAACCTTCTTAAATGCAGAATTGCAGAATGTTTGAATTTTTTTTGAGTTTTTAAGAAGTTCCTGGATTGATTCCCTTGTCATGTTTGGTTCACATATTTTTCCTAGGTATTCGGTTATTTCAATATTTAGTAGAGTCCATATGTTAACTAGTTTCTTATCTTTATTTCTTTTTTTATCATCTTTTTGTAATTTAAATTTAAATTCTTCTTTTGTTATTCTTTTTAATAAAAAATCAGCGCGGAGATTTCTATAATATGTCTCTTTTGCTCCTTCATCTGCCATAGCATTGCGTTCAATTAATCGTATATGTCCAGTAATTCTGTGCATATTCGACACTTCAATTGTTTCAGATAAATCTACAAATCTATTATTTTCAATCTTGCTCGGAAAAAGTAATCTCATCATTGTGATTACTTTTTGGTAAGTTGGTAAATTATTTCCACAAGGGTCATATGGAACGTCTTGAGGGTTTCGGTCTAGTGTCTGACCACTTTCTCTCATCCAGCGATAATACTCTGGATTATGAACTGTACCAGTTTCTACATGTCCAGTTTTCCAAGAGAATGCTGTATTACAAGGAGGACACCACATTTGGTCGCATCCTGATATCTTGTAAATCAATTGTCCACATTTTGGACAACCCTTAGTATCTTTCTTTAATAATGAAATAGTAGCCTTTAGGTCTTCATTGCATTCATGCTCGTCTTCTTTTACTTCCATACATTTAACACATATTTTGTTATCGCATATCCCACATAAATGTTTTTCATCTAAAAACCCATTACAATCATCTAATGGGCATTTAAATGTAAATGAACATTTGTCAGGTTTATTTCCATTACTGTTATAATCTAGTCTTAAATTAGAAATAGTTTCATTTATGTCCCTCAAGGAATTTTTAATAATAGAAACTTCCTGAAGTAAATTATTCTTTTTTTGAGTTAAAATACGACTTTGAGTATTTAATCCATCTATCAACTTTACCTTAGATGCGTATTCTTGCGTTTCAGGTAATTTAGCAATTTGTTTTTCAACCAAAATGTTTTGGCGATGTTCTTTCAATTGCTTATTAATAAAAACCTTGGGGAAATATTCACATAAAAATTCATGGTCCCATTCTATCTTACAAATCATACATGCTGGCTCAGAAGGCAATTCTAATATATACCGCTTCGCGCATGCTTGACATGCAATGATACTTGGGTCTTCGCAAGTCTTACATTGAATTTTTAAATGAGTACTTTTATTAAACTGTTCGCAGCAAATAGAGCAGTCCATCGTTTATATATATTTATACTTTTTATAATTTTAATAGCCATTTTAACTTAAGTTCTTTTATTTTTTGTTATTTTTACATTAAATTATACTTTTTTTTTACTTCATGAGTTATTTTTGTATTAACTGGTAAATATATATAAGTTCTTCCATTTGTTAAATCAGTATCACCAGTTGCATGTAATGTATATTTTCCACTACTTTTCTTATCACTTCCATTTTTACAACTTCCATTAATATCTTTAATAGTTCCATTCCAAGGATATGTATTATTCATTGAGTTAATTTCGGAAATATAAAATGACATTAATTAATATTCCCTTTTAAACTTAAGTTATTTTTTTTATTTTATTGCTATTTTTGTTATTATAAATGCACCTAATGAATAACCTAATGTATCAGCTAATATATCAAATATTGTTTTATAACCTTCATTAAACCATTCATTTGTAATTGAACGACTTTTTTCATATAATTCCCATAAAATTATACTTATAATTATAAATGCCCATTGATTTGGTATAATTAATCCTAATATAAAATATAATATAAAATGTGTTGTTATCCAAAAAATATTTGTAAGTAATGCATTACAACCTTCTGAAGATGATAATATACATTTTATAAATTTATTTTTAGTATTCTTTTTTATTTTATCCTGTAGAAATATTTCATATATTATAAAACCTAAAAATATTGTAAATAATATTAATGAAACACACACCAATTTATATGTCATTTAATATAAACTATTATTTTTTATTTAGTTAATAGTTTATTTTAAATGTATTTTCTTCTTTATAAATTATTTATATAGTTAAAATTAAGTATTTTATCTTTTTATAGCTACTTTATATACTACTTTAAATATAATTAAGGCTATTATTACTAGTCCAACTGTTATCATAATACCTTTAAATTTACTAAACATTAATGCTATTTGATTTGTTATACACCCTGGGTCCCATGGTGTAGCCTTACAAAGTTCTGATTTTTGTATAAGTTTGTACGCTTCTGTTTCCTTAGTCGGGTCTTTATATATACTTCCATTTACCGGCATTAAATTTATTATTGAATTTTTGCTAATAGAAGGTTTTTGACCCCACGTAGCTCCATCTCCGGCCGCTGTAATAGCATCTCCATTACCAAATAATTGTATTAGATATAAATCATCTCCCCAACAAACTGGTCCTGATTTTCCTATATTATTTCTAATTTTAAAAGTTTGCCATTCACCAGCTCCACAATCCCCTGGGCTAGATACTCCACTACAAGTACTTTGACCCACAGAAGCTCCGCACTGAACATATAAGGGTGCGTTATCAGCTTTAATTTTAACTTTGTCTCCATACTTAACTACGCCACTATTAACTACGCCACTATTATTACCTTGGCATTTTACGAATTTAAATTCAAATTCACTACCTATTGTTGATTCACTTGAACCTGCTATACGAGGTAAAATGCTATTATCAGTTCTCATACTT
>Ga0114997_10002879_pt1 | contig 13730 bp, 31 predicted proteins | sample ArcticOcean_MG_C_2_FD_87045 | JGI IMG/M metagenome (GOLD analysis project Ga0114997, IMG submission 87045) | Marine microbial communities from western Arctic Ocean - ArcticOcean_MG_CB4_136 | ecosystem: Environmental > Aquatic > Marine > Oceanic | place: Arctic Ocean: Canada Basin | collected... | reverse complement strand
GAAGATGTACGTAATAGCAATAATGGACAATAAAAGATCAGTACAGGTTGCTGATAGATGTATACAAAGTGGATTAGTCTTCGGCAATAAGATAGAAAAACATCCTGCATTCTCTCCACAAAATTGTAATGTATATGAAGAACTTGAAAAACATGGATACGATAAAGCTGGATTTATAGAGAAGTACAGTAGACCAGAGAACTGCATTGCAGGATTCTTAAGTCATCATAGCTTATGGGAAAAGTGTATTGACTTAAGTGAACCTATAGTCATATTTGAACATGATGCTGTAGTAATAAATGACATACCAGAGTTACCTATGTTCGACATATTGAGTATTGGTAAACCATCTTACGGTAAATTCAATACACCATCATTTTTAGGTTACGGTGCATTAGTATCTAAACCATACTTTCCAGGAGCACATGCATATCGAATTACACCGAAAGGTGCGGCTGCATTAATTAATGAAGCTCAATTTACCGCAGGTCCGACAGATGTGTATATACATACCAGTAAATTTACACTAGGTGAATTCTATCCTTGGCCAGTAGAAGCAAGAGATAGTTTTACTACAATACAGAAAAAAGAAGGTTGCTATGCAAAGCACAACTATGGCGAAACATACGACATTATATGATGAGGCTTTCTTAACCGGTTGTGATAGTTCACAAGAGTGGATGCTTATTTGGTTTTTAAAGAATTATAAAAAGAACTCAGCTAAACCTCTAGTGTTTGCAAACTTTGGAGTAACGGATGCGTGTCTTGATATTATGAGAGCTAACTGTCATGCCATAATGGATATGACAAACACTGAAGAAAAAGGCTGGTTTAAAAAACCGTTGTCAATGATAAAGTGTCCAGCACATAAAACTGTCTGGATTGATACTGATTGCGAAATACGTATGAATATAGACGGCATATTCGATTTACTCGAACCAAACATTCTTAACATGGTAGAAGATGAACCATGGTCAATGCGAGCAGGTGAAAAATGGCATAACTCAGGTGTTGTTGGTGTCATAGATAAACCTATGATATTAAAACAATGGGCTTTTGAGATTAGAAAGAACGGCGGTCAAGAAGGAGATCAAGAAGTACTTCATTCTATGTTAACTCCTATAACAAAGATTAACGCAATACACAATTTGCCTAACGAATATAATGTATTAAGAATACAAACGGAAGTTGACAGAACATATGATGGACTTATACGTATAATGCACTGGACGGGTTACAAAGGTAAAATTATTATTAAAGGATTGGTATGAAAAGAACAGTACATATAATTGGTAATGGTGATCACGCTGGATATTATTGGAATGCACCAAGGCATGGCATGAAATTAACATGTAATGTTCCACCATTTGCTATATCTAATGTTTATGCTACTATTATGGTTGATTTTAAGATGATGAAAGCTATTCATGAAGGATCAGTAAGTTTTACTAGTGAATGGATAGTTGGAATGAGACCTAAAATATACATGAGTGAAAACCCATCATTCCATATTAAGATGGCTCCCTACATCAAAGAATTCTACGTAGAGCTACCGAAGTATGTAGCAAACTACACAGACTTCAACTGCGGTCACATGGCAGTTCACTATGCAGTGAACAAAGTAAAAGCCGAAGAAGTCCACATGTATGGATTCGATTCTTTATTTGATTTTAATCTTAGAAGTTATACTGATCTGTTTCTAAATTCAGACAGAGGTCATGGTAATAATATCAGACTTACAACTAATTGGCGGCCGGTATGGGAAAATATGTTTAAAGAGTTTCCAAATACAAAATTCGTTTTACACCATAAGCACAATGCGATTAAAGTTAAGGTTGGTGACAATGTTAAGATAGTAACATACGATAAGATGGCTACTCCACTAGAATAATTTTTTTCATTTAAGTGCATTTTTTCCTTTACATTCCTTGAGTTTTATGGTATAATAGATCTATACAATAAAAAAGGAGCTTAAATGTTTAATATCGAAGAATTAAAAAAGATCAGAGAATCACTGACAGACCTCGGTGATATCGTATGGAATGACATGGATTCACACGATCCTAAAACAATCAGAAATCTCGATGAAGCATTAGAAGCAGTAGATAAAGCTATAAATAAATGTGCATAAAGTGCATTTTTTCCTTTACATTCCTTGAGTTTTATGGTATAATATAAGTATAAAATAAAAAAAGCGGAGAATACAATATGTCAAAATCAAACACTTACTTTTACGATTCAGTAGAAGACTTTAACGAACAGGCTGTAGATATAATAGAAGATTCTACTGCATTAACAGAAGCATTAACAAGAGTTGAAAGTGTCCGCGAAGTTTATTTTAACTTCATAGATGCAGCTCAAACTGCTGATGAAGTTGAGATGCATTGGTATGCTTAATAATATCAATGCTATGAAAGCATTTATTGCAGGTACCGTAGGATTTTTAGGACTATCATTCTGTGCTCCACAATCATATGCAGCATCAAAATATGAAGGTACTGCACACCAACAAATTGTCTGTTTAGCCGATAACATATATTGGGAAGCACGTAATCAACCAGTAAGAGGTATGTTTGCGGTAGCATTTGTAGTTGACAACCGTGTTAGTGATAAACGTTATCCTGATACATATTGTGAAGTAATACAGCAAGGTCCAACAAGACCATCTTGGAAGGATAACACAATATACTTTCCAGTTAAAAACAGATGTCAATTCAGTTGGTACTGTGATGGTAAAGGTGATGATATACCATCATATGATAGAGAAGTTTACAATATTGCATTAGAAATAGCAAGAGTTATATTCTTTGGTCAGTACAAAGATGATATAACATATGGTGCAACACACTATCATGCCGACTACGTATTTCCATCATGGCGTAAACAAAAAACTAAAACTCTAATAATAGCTGATCATATTTTCTATAGATGGGAAAAATAATGGAAGAAGAATGGTGGCAACACTACTGTTGTGTCCAAAGAGAAGTGATGGGATTTCAAAAAGGTGTACCATGCGATTGGTGTGATGAAGAAGATCCAAATCCATTTTCGATTAAAGTAATTGTAAGAAATGATCCTGGAGGCGAGCATGAGTAGTATTACATATGGTGATAGTGATTTTGATGTAAATTTAATGTTAGCTGTTCATATCGTGAATAGGTATAAAGATGATATAAAAACAGGTGCTATACATGAAAACAATCAAACTGTAATCAATTGGGTTAACACCGCTAAAAAAGTAATAGAGGATAAAAATAAGTGACTGTTACATATATGAAAGAAGGTTCGCCTAAGTCTTGGGATAAAAAACTACGAACTTATGAAGTAACTTATCCTAGCGGTCAAAAGGTAATGTGGAAAAATATTACTGCTCGTGATTGTTTAACAAAGTATGAAGGGCATAACTCGATGTATGAATACAAATGTCAATTGAGAGAGTTAGGTGGAAAAGAATTACAATTAATACAAATTATGGAGAAGAAATGAGCAATGAATTAATAAAAAGACCAGATATATCTTATAAGTTTAATGAGAATATATATGTAGAAGAGTTAATGGATGTTATCAATAATACGTATAAAGGACATTATTCTAGAGAACAGTTTCAAGCAACTGAATTCATAATCGATGGTGGTCATGGTACTGGATTTTGTATCGGTAATATAATGAAATATGCTCAAAGATATGGTAAAAAAGGTAATACTGATGACGCTAGAAAAGATATTATGAAAGTATTGCATTACGCAATAATGATGCTGCACGTACATGATATAGATGAATTTGATAAGTGTGCTAATATAGATTCAAATGAAGAATAAAACATCCACTTACAATTCTTGATTGATATAAATAGCTGTATGAAAAGACAAATTTTAAAATTTAAAAAAGAAGGCATATCGTCATATGATGACATAAAGAATGATATTCTTCAAAAATTAGATGACAATAGTAAAGCTTACATTACTAGTATACATGAATCAGCTAAAGTTAGTTATGGTTGGAACGACTCTGAAAAAAGACTTTATGTAGATCGAACATGGAATGATGTAGACTACGATGATTACATAAATAGTTGGACTTCTTTAAAGAATGCATTTAAAGCTAAATTAGCTGTCGATGGCTATGAATTCACAGAAACAGTCGAAGACGTTTAAAAAGATTTTTCATATAAATAGTAATACATTACACGTTCACCCGTAAGGGCGGAAGTAGGCAGTCGCTGAAGGAACGCACTCTAACTATTAACTAGGGAGGGTGGCAAAATGACATACAGACCATTTCAATGGAAGATGTTTGTTAAGGCTCGTAAACGTGCTTTAGTCCATAAGATACTAAACTATCGTTTACAACCAAGAGTTGCTTAATAAACTTTAGTATTCTTATCGATGCGCTTAGGTACGCATATCGCTGTATATGTTAAGAACTTAGGCGCATCTTCTTTTGCTGATTTGTTTGGAACAGACGGTTGATTGTTTAGTCTAGAAGCAAAATATTTACATCTGTCAATGTCATAGAAATACATGTCTTGACTTTCTATTTTAGCGCCTAAGTAAACCATTAATAAAAACGCATGCATTATTACGTATCCTTAAACTTAGGTTTCTCTCTCATAGATAATTGTGAATGAAATTTAGTTTTAACTAGCGTCTTATCTTGGCAGTTTTGTAATAATATTTGTATAGCTTTATAGCCATCACCCATAAAGAGAAGCGTATTACCTGAATACAATCTTGCTTTTGATGTGTTATTTAGATCTAATTTAAATGCTTCATGTTTGAATATCATTAACTTTTTCTTTACACTCACATGTCTGACATACGTCATTCATACATTTTTGACAACCGTTTGAATAACAATGGCATTCATGTCCACAATATGTACAATGTCTTTCTTTACTAACGTTAGATTCGCCTATCATAATTTCTCCTATTATTTAACAGCTTCATTTAAACTTTCTATAACACTTCCAATGTTAGGTTCTTCACCAAATGGATTATACTTACATTTATATGAACGAGGACATTTATTTTCAATTGCCATCTCGAATGTTTTATTTAGTCCTAGATATATACAAACTTCTTCACCACTTTTAGTCTTCACTCGTTTTTTAAGTCTGCAAGTAACCATCTTTGGTAGAACTATATCGCCTCTTTGAATCTTTTGCTGGTATGTATAACCCTTTTTAGCACCATAGATTTTTTTAGACTCATTAGGTGGTTGATACATTTTACCACCAGCAAAGGCAGTAGACATCATTATTAGCAATATTAATACTATCTTCAATTAAACAGGTAACCTAGAATACCAAATTGAACCGATTGTTATTCCAATAATTGCAACTATAGAAAGCGTAACTAAACCAATCATTTTCAAAGCATCCATAAGTTCCTTTGTTTCTTTTGCTTTTTTTATTCTTAATTGTTTTTCATATTCTTTTTGTTCTTGGATTCGTCTTGCTCGTTCTTCTAAAATCTCTTTCCATGTGTCAGGCCCAAATCGAAGATTGACCATGTTTGCAACTTCTTGTAATTTTTCAGCTGCAAGTTTTGCATCAATAGTCTCACTAGCTATGTGACTTGTATCAAACTGTTCTTTAAAGCCAAGTCCTCTTTGACCACTTTTTTTATTGACTTCTTGGTGTCCTCTTAATAGACCATCAATCGCACTACCGATTTCACCTATGTCTTTACATGTATCAATATTTGACTTAATGAATTCAACACTGGATTTAACCAATGCAATACCAGCCATTATTTCCATTATAGGCATAGTGTGTAACTCCTCTTTTTCATAACTATTTATAAAAAAAGGTGTACATTTGTGCAATTTTATGGTATAATATAACTATATAAATAAAACATAACGATGAAAAGGAACGAAAGATATACTGGACTCGGGGGCAGTACCCGACAGCTCCACCATAAATACACTTTGTAGAGTGTACTTATGATGGGGCTGAAATAGGATCGACAGGTATGAAATAGTGAATTGGAGTTATCCGGATGTAAGCTCGGTTAATGCGAACGAAAACTACAATTGCAAACGATAATTTTGCACCTCAAGAGTTAGCTATAGCAGCTTAATTCTTATGCGCCCGGAGGAGCGTGGAAACAGAATCCTCCACAGATTTCCTGAGGTAGGTACGTGTTGCAACACTGCTTACAAAAAACCAGGATTCACGTGTACACTCTACGGGGTGTGGCGATGTAGGTTGGCTGCCAAGAAGTGTAAGGCAGATTCGAAAGAAGTACGTATAGATACCTACACGGCAGGGCGGGCTGGACGCACGAGGGAACTAAAATAGTCCTGCTAAAAAAAGTGTGATGACTTAATACATCCGCGTGGAGGAATTGTTACCTCCACAACCTATATAGGAGATTTAAATGGTAGAAGAAAAAAAGAATGGTATTGTTGTTAAAGACGAACACAACGAATTCGAACTCGCATTAAGATTTCTTGGTAATGAACTAATTGCAATTAAGATGAAAGCGACTAATTTTAGTGGTAAACTCATAGTTTGGAGTATTCTACTATTATTATTTAGTTTTATGATGATTGAAATATTTGAAGTAGATAAATGGTTAGGATAAAACATGTGGCACAAAGTATTAGAACACACCGATTTAATGACTCAAAAAAATATTGAAAGGAAGAAAATTATGGAACCAAACCCACACTATATTAATATGATGATTAACATTGGCATATTTGCTATGTTAGTCTACGTTGCTATACAAGTATCATGAGTTATGCAAAATACATAACTCATTTAAATCTTGAGTATGACAATGATGAGTTAAAAGATGAAGTTGAAGATTTAAACTTTCAACCTTTTAATTTGTATACTAAAGGTTATAATGAATCCGAAGATGCTGCATGGTGGATAGCACGTATTCGTGAAAACAGGTCTATGTATCCGCTAATCGACGGCATTTACAACTTGTTAGAAGCAGACGTAATTGCTATTCACAGGCAATATGCAAACACGAGAATCAATACACATATAGATCCAAATTCAGTTTGCTGTGTAAATATCATACTGTCGGGTCATACTGGACCAGTATTATTTGAAGACTACGGAAAGATTTATTATAAATGTGCACTGCTTAATTCCCAACATTGGCATTCGGTTCCGTCGTATGATGAAGAAAGACTTCTAGTTAAGTTTGCTTATTTTAAAAAACCGTATGAGGAAGTTCTTACTAATTTAACTAATAAAGGTTTAATACCAAAAGCGAGGCTCAATGAGATTAATAGAACCTGAACATAACACTTTTGACGCGATAATGGCTGACTTAACACACCAATGTAATATGGAGTGTTCAAATTGTTACCTACCTAATCGAGACATACCAGACATGGATAAAGAAAGATTATATGATCTTGTCAGTAGGTTGCCGAAGCGTACCTTTATACGTTTGATAGGTGCTGAGCCTACGCTAAGAGAAGACTTACACGAGATCATACGAAAGATTAAGAAACTCGGACACCACGTGAGTGTAACCACCAACGGATTGAAACTACACAGGATGGACTATGTACAAAAACTTAAAAGTGCAGGTTTACGCCTCGTGCTGTTATCCATGAATGGAGGAGATGACGATCAAGTATACAAACGTGTTGACGGTGGAAAATATGCTCAGCTCAAGAACCGTGCACTTGATAACTGTATGAAGTCGAACCTGATAGTCAACACTGGAACTATTGTACTTAAAAACTGTAACGAGCACGTCATACCGCAACTTTACAAGAAACTTGGACAATATAAGCCGAGAATTAAACCGGTCATGAGACTTCGCACTATGGCACCAATAGGTCGTCATATGGGCAATGAGTTTATATACGAGTTTCAAGAGTTTCGAGAACGTGTATGTCAAGAACTCGACATCACATATAAATATATACAGGAACACTCGATAGAAGCGTTTAACAACTATAACGGAGTACTGTTTGACATGCCGAACTGTATTGTACGAATGGTTAATTGGACTGTTGACGACGATGGAGTTCCCGACAACAGTAACGAGAGTCGAGGCAGGATAACACAGGACTATAAACTGGCACCGTTTTTTGAACATGTAAAGGAGAACGAATATGGTTACTAGAGACAGAAAAGAGTTACCACCGTACGCGAAGATGCCGTATGAGTTTGATATTAATCGAATCAAGAGTGAGATCGTTGACATGCCGACCGAAGTCAGAGACTACATATCAAGAACATGTGACACAAACTCGGCGTATAGTTCTTATGACAAGAACACATACCACTTAATACCGATAACAGACTTTGACGAAGAAAACGTGAAAGAGTTTGCAACTTATAAGAAAGCTGGCCGAAAAGACATGAGATTCGATGAGAGACGTTACACTAAGATACTCGACTGGGCAAGAAACAGTTACATTGAAGAAGTGCTTGGTGTGTTTAAAGGACAGGTGACAAGAAGCCATGTACGAAGAATGAATCCGGGTGGTTACTTGAAGTATCACATGGACTACAACACTAAATACTCTGTAAGATATCACATACCTTTGAGTACGAATGACGATTGTATTTTTAAGTTTAAATTAGACATTGACGGTGATGAGGAATCGATACACATGCCGGCAGACGGTTCATGTTACTTCTTCAACCAAGGTTATTATCATCAGGCAAAGAACAACGGTAAGACTGACCGCGACCATCTCGTACTTGCCGTACACGGCCAAGAAGACATACAACACTTATGATAAGAAGGATTGATGATAATGAAGCGAGCTTTCTCTTTAATATAGCTCGGATGGACGATCATCGAAATAGTAAGAACTATCAAGAAAAAAGAATCAAAGACTACCTTGCGATACACGTTTACGAAAACGATAAAGATATTATTGCTTTTAGTGGAGTGTTTCCCTTTCAAGACAATTTTTGTAGAGTCGCCGATAGAACGTTTGTCTTGAAAGAGTATAGGTCAAAAGGTCTGAACTCTCTCGGACACGGTCAGTTTCTTTCACGCAACCTGTTACCAGTACAAACAAAACTTGCATTAGAACTTGGTTACACTCCTTTTTATTCAATACAAGAAAGAAAGAGAAGAAAGAGTCTCGAACTTTCGGTAGATGATTTCAATCGTCACAATGATAATACATCATATTATAGAGTGCTCGATGGAATGTACTACACCTGTGACGAGTACGTTGAAGGAAAAGAAAGTTGTTGGCAAAATGTTGCAGTATTAGGAGAGCAGAGTGGAATCAAATTTCGTAACACATTTAGACATCGAATATAACGAAGACATACTACTGACGATAAGCGATGAGGTTAAATACAAACCTTTCACCGCAAAGACACGACTTACCGAGAAAGAATTGCGTGATAGGTTTGATGGGTATGACAAGAAAATGGCACAAAAAGGTTTCTTTTTTGACGATAATAACGGTTGGTTGATTGGACAGACAGCAAGCGGCTATATAGAAGTCGATCGATTGGTAGAATACACAAAATCCAAGCTCGGCGATGTTGAAATTAAACCAAGATTCTATGTACAGAAAAAAGACGTATTCGTACCTGAACATAAAGACATGACTACTGAATGCGCTATCAATATTTTACTTTCAGACGATTGTGCACCAATTACTTACAGAGACTTTGGTGATATATATTATAAGTGTGCCTTGGTTAATACACAAGAAATACATTCTGTTAAAACTGGTGTTGAAAGAATATTATTTAAACTATCGATAATGGATATGAAATATGAAACTGCTGCATCTCTATTACAAAATGAATAGATCCATATAGATTACATAACTTGTTTAATATGTCTTGCAACTGACATATTACCTGCTAGACTTGGATCTTTTGGTGGTTTTACCCAATATAGTAGAGTCTTCTTATTATGTAGAAATATGTATCTATTAGTTGTTCTATTAGATTTCAGTGCTATAAATTGTATATTATACTTATGTGCAATGTCTTTTGCTCGTTCTATTTGGTGCTCGTTATGTTCAAATGGTATGAATTGCCAACAGATTGTATGATGACTCTTTGCGCCAAGGAGCATTGCCTTAAATGATTGATGAAAGTTTTGTCCTACTCTGTGTATATTAGCAGTCTTTTGGTCTGTACCATCTATACCAAATACGATTCTCATTGTTTTTTTTATTGAGTATAAGTCTTTCCAAAATTGTAGATTTTTACCCGTTCCGTTTGTATGTATTTGCATACGAATATTGTTAGCTGAGGCGTAACGAAGATATTTTATAAGGTGAGGGTGATATATTGGGTCGGATATTTGCCCGCAGAGGTGCATTCTATTAAAAGTTTGTCCTATCTTTTTGAAGTCTTCGAATGGCATATCGCTTGAGATTTTAACTTTATTTCTTCCTGTTGCACCACCAACACCAAATTCTTCATCCCATGCCTGTCTTTGGCAATATACACATTGTAATATACATTTACTTGTAAAGTCTATATTACAACTATTTCTCAGTTGTACATCTATATAGTCTTTATAGAATTGATTCATTCTACTTGTCCGTTTTCATCATATTGAGTATAAATTTCTTCTAATTTTCCACATTTTCTTTTGCATATACGTGGTGCAGCGTGTGGATTATTTAAGAGAGTCTCATGAAAGTACTGCCATTCTGGTGATCTTAAGATTTCTTTCTCAATATCATCAACGTTTGATACTTTTAAATCTGGTTCATAGAAACCATACACTTCGAATGGTGTTCTCTCTGGCTCTACTTGATCACACCAACAACAAGGGAGAAGATAACCATCAGCTGAGTATGCAGTATTTTGAACTTCAAGATTAATGATTTTTTTGTCATCACTTTCCCAGTATGGGTGACACTTTGGATATATTCTCATATATTAATCATCAACACAACCAACGATATGAATTCTCTCTTTAAAAGATGCATTTACAAATGTGTGCATTTTTCGAGTATCAATGAGATAGTGATTACCATCTGCAGGAGTCCTCAAGACCTGGTCGTCAATCACAAAGAAACAATTCTCATTAGTAATAAGAGGTATGTGTATTCTTTGTGTAGGATCTCTGTGATAAGTGTAACAAGTTTTCATTTTCATTTTCATTACTCGAGTACGAAACATACCGAGATGTTGTATCACTGAGTTTGTATAGGATAAATCAAATGTAGGTTTAGTGAAGTCTTTTTCTTTATAATCAAATTCAGAACTTGGTCCAATACCTAAAAGAGGATCCGTTACTCCAGCCGGTGATTGTAACATGATCTGACTGTCGTATTTTGGTAACTTTTCCAACTCTAACAGTATTCTTTCGACATCAATCTTTGCAATATCCATATACTGTGTCATTTCATTCCTTTGCATATTTCTTCTTAAACCCATATACATCAAACATCTTTAAATTGAACCACATACAAAAGAATCCAAACATCGATACACCTAAATGATCCGACATTCCTATCTTTAAGGAATAAAAGATCAATAAAGCATGTATCGCCACTACTACTTGATCCTTTACTGTCAATTCATTACTCATATTTGATATATCATCCATATAGAACACCCCATAACCATACAATATAACCCTATCCAATAATACATAAGACTCTTAAACTCCATACATATTCATCATAATACCTACAGAACAGTATACTATAGTAATAACTACTATATAAAGTAACACATAATCACTTGTATTCATGTATGATAGTATGAAACCATATCTAAGATACAAGGGTGTCTGTGTAATCTGTGCTAAGTACTCTATACTATGTATATCGAGTAAAACTACAGTATTGGGGAGGTGAACAGTGGACCTTAGTACGGCCAGACTCGCGGAGAATTTTTCTTAGTACAAAATAAAAACACACATAGACGCATAAAGTCCTTTACATTCTCGCACGGTGTGGTATAATAATACTATATTATATTAAAGGGAGAACAATATATGTTTAATACTATCTTAACTTCAATCAAATCAAACGGAGAGACCGTACAGAGAGTGTACCAGGGATCCACAGAGAAGCTATCAGTATACTTCGCCACTAAGCTATGGAGTACATACGATAAGGATATCGGAGAGGAGTTAGTATCCCTTGAGACTACCGATAAAGATATTAATAATAGATCACTATACATGATTGATAATAGATCTTACGTACAGTTGAACACATAACACCAACACTGAGTGCACACCGAGCACCCTTCTGGATCCGAGAGGATAGAGTCTATAGAGGACTACTGTTAGGGAGCTCGGTCAGTGTCTAAGGACGGTAGCCGTATAAGGGGAGAAGGGGATATACACTCCACTGTATTACCACCACTACTGTGACAAATATATCACACCTATTAATTAATATTCATTTAAGTGAAATTAACTGTGTACTTATGGTCATATCCATGGTATAATAGTACTATAAAATAAAACTAAAGGATATTACATGTTTATACTATATTGTTACGGAATATATGGAATCTATGAGACGTATAAGGACGCTCAGGTTCAACGAAACGAGTTGATCAAAATGGGTCACGATGAGAACGCAATGTCAATTGAAACTAACTACTAACGGAGTACTACAATATGAAATATGTTACTGAATTAAATCTTACCGATAATATTATCCTAAGTTCATTCGCGGTTACTGAAGACCAGTCTGTGAATGATGCGATCCAACAACTACCATATACTACTCATAAGAGAACGTATACTATATCCGATATACTATCAATTGAATCATTTGAATTACCACATTTTTCAAAACAGTTTCAACAGTAATATATTAAGGACTCTCAGAGGACCGTGGAGGGTCCTCGAGTCTCCAAGACATATGGTTATACCTCTCCTATAGAGTACGGTCACTGGCGGTCTTCTCAGAGGTCCCTCAGATGATCGCTGAGACCCGAAGAGAACCATAGAGGTATGGTCCATCATCTCTCTTATACCATATAGGGGTTTATATTGGAGAGTTTCACAGAGCTATAACAGGCCACCTTGTAGCCCCTCCTCAGAAGTAATCAGAAAACCTTTTTGATCAAATTTTTTTTCTAGAAAATATAGTGCTGGAAACCATGCGCTATATATAGTAGTATCTAGTACATGGAGAATTATCATATCACATTTAATTTGTAATATACCTAACCAAAAGGTGTAGACAACGTCTGCGCTGTTTGTGGAAACGATCCTGTACAGAAAAAGTTAAAGAAGATAAAATTAACTAAATGACATATGTAGTTACTGAAAGTTGTATTAAGTGTGTACACCAAGATTGTGTGGAAGTATGCCCTGTAGACTGTTTTTACATTGGACGAAACTTCATGGTTATTGAACCAAACGAATGTATTGACTGTGGTGTATGTGAGCCAGTGTGTCCTGTAGATGCTATTTTTCCAGACACTGACTTACCAGAAAAAGATCCATGGTTGCATTTGAATGCAGAATTAGCTAAAACATTTACAAACATCACACAAGTTGATGAGTCACTGAAACCAGCAGATGCTGCTGATTGGGCTGATGTAAAAGATAAGATTCATTTATTAGATAAAAGTTAACTTAATTAAACAAAAATTAGATTAGTCACTATAATATTAACAGCGAAACTTGATAAGGTATATGTTATGATATTATTAGATTATTCTTCTGTAATGATGAGTTCTATTTTTAGTCGAATCGAAAGCTTTGATGCTGAACTCACGGAGAATGTCGATAAAGAGAATGCCATACCATCACACGGTATACTCGGACAAGGATGCT
>Ga0114997_10002875_pt1 | contig 13743 bp, 12 predicted proteins | sample ArcticOcean_MG_C_2_FD_87045 | JGI IMG/M metagenome (GOLD analysis project Ga0114997, IMG submission 87045) | Marine microbial communities from western Arctic Ocean - ArcticOcean_MG_CB4_136 | ecosystem: Environmental > Aquatic > Marine > Oceanic | place: Arctic Ocean: Canada Basin | collected... | reverse complement strand
TCCCCCAGGAGAGATAGAAGGTGCGCCAAGGTCCAGTGAGTCTATTTATGAGCAAGATCTTAGATTCTTAGAAACTAAAAGTAAGCTTTTTGAGACTCAAGAGAGTAAGTCTCAAATATTGTTTGGCGATCTACATGTCCACACAACATACTCCATAGATGCATTCACACTGGAGCTCCCTATGATGGGTCTGCAAGGAGTTCATGACAGTGCCATGGCATGCGACTTTGCCAGATATTGTGCAAATTTAGATTTCTTCAGTTTTAACGATCACGCTGAAAGTTTGACCCCGGATCATTGGCGAGAACAAAAAGAGATTGTACAACAATGTAATATTTCCAATGACGATCCTGTTACTAATGATTTGGTTGTTTTCCCAGGCTGGGAATGGACGCAGATAGGTACTTCTAATGAGAATCATTGGGGCCATAGAAATGTAATTTTTAAAGATATTCAAGATCTTCCTGCAAGACCAATCGGCTCTCGAACCCCAGAAACAGGTTTAGGGATATTTGATAGGACGCAACAAGCTGTTTCTGCAAGATGGCTGGATCCGCTAAACTTTAAAAGATATTCTGATCTGGGGTGGCTCCTTGATACAGTGAGAAATATTCCATTTTGTGATGAGTCTACAAAGTCCGTTGATCTCCCTTTAGATTGTTATGAATATGCAAGAACTCCCCGCGATCTTTTTTCTAAATTAGATGAGTGGGAGTCAGATTCAATCGTAATTCCGCATGGACAAACCTGGGGTTTTCATGTCCCTCTAGGAACATCCTGGAGCAATCGCTTAAATGATCAAGGCCATGATCCAAGTAAGCAAATTCTCTTAGAAATTATGTCAGGACATGGAAATAGCGAAGAATTTCGTGATATTGCCTCAGCTAATTTTCTACAGAATGGAGAAATGAGTTGTCCCGAACCAACAGATAATTTTTTGCCTTGTTGCTGGCAAGCTGGAGAAATTCAAAAGAAAAGGTGTGATGGTTTATCTGAGGCAGAATGTTCAGCACGAGTAGAGCTAGCAAAAAAATATACTCTTGCAGGTGGTCCATATACTAATATGGTTTTTCCAGAAGCAGCTCCAGAGGAGTGGTTAAATTGTGATCAATGTACAGATTGCTTTAAGCCTGCATTTAACTATCGCCCAAAACAATCTGCACAATATGCTTTAGCAATTTCAAATTTTGATTCCATAGGAGAGAATCCACAAAGATACAATTTTGGATTTATTGCATCAACGGATGACCATACTGCTAGACCTGGAACAGGATATAAGCAATATGAAAGAAGGAAGATGACATTTGCGATGGGCCCTAAATCTAAAATGTGGGAATATAAAAATGATGCTATAGACCCTAATTTTCCTGAGCTTCCAAGCATTGAACCTGGGGAAAGCAATCCTGCCAGCGAAAGAGTTTCAAGCTTTGTTTATCCAGGAGGAATTTTAGCCGTTCATTCTCAAGGTCGAAGCAAAGATCAGATTTGGCTAGCTCTTAAAAATAAAAATGTTTATGGGACAAGCGGACCAAGAATACTTCTATGGTTCAATCTTATAAATTCTCCATCTGGTAATGCGCCTATGGGCTCGGAGATTACTATGAGTCAAAATCCTAGGTTCGTAGTTCGTGCAGCAGGAAGTTTTAAGCAGAAGGAAGGCTGTCCCTCAGAATCCATTGATGCATTATCATCGGAAAGGTTAAATTATTTATGCGCTGGCGAATGTTACAACCCATCAAATGAACGTAACGTTATTGAAAGAATTGAAATAATTAAGATAACTCCACAAGAGTATTCTGGCGAGGCAATTAGCCCACTAATTCAAGACGCTTGGAAGACATTATCATGCTTTGGTAAAAGTGAATGTGTAGTTGAGTTCGAAGATGAAAACTATTCCCGGGACAGTGTTTATTATGTTCGAGCAATTCAACAGGCAACGCTGGCTATAAATGGAGGAGCAATGTCTACAGAAAGAGATTTTAAACTCTGTAAGGGTAGTTTTAGAACTAATTTAAGCGATGACTGCCTTGCTTTAGATAATGAAAGGGCTTGGTCTTCACCAATTTACCTTAATAAACCTTAAGAATTCTCTTGCTTGATTTGATTTGCATGAGATCTTTTGACTTTTATCAGATCGGCTATTCTGAAATAGAGACTTTCCTCATAAGGGTCGATAATTTGATCAGCAGCTACTAATTCCCATAAAGTTTTTAAGAGGGATTTTTTTTCATCCAATTCATAATCCTCATTAATTTTTTGAACTGTTGGATACAGAGATGATGCATTTTGAGTCTCATCTATAATTCTTTTAACAATAGTGGACGCTTTCTCATCTGTGTCACTAATTTCATCCGCCCTTTTTTTAATAAGATCAAGTTCGCTTTTATCTAATTTTCCATCACTTATGGCAATTTCAAACATTAAGCGCAATACGACATCAGTTTCATACTCCTCAATTAGTGTTATGGAGTTCTTTTTCTTAAATAGATTTGTAAACATTTTTAAAGCCTTATTTAATATTCAGGATTTTGAACCTTGATGATAAATGTTTTCTAGGGAATGTAAAAAAAGTTCCCATTAAAATTATTAGCCTTAATCGAAAGGACTGATTATTGATGTAAATTTTATCCACCTTGGCTAGCTCCAAGGGATTGCTCATGTCGTAACCCAAAATCTGCGAAAGACCAGTAATCCCTGGCTTTGTTTGATGAACACCTTTAGAAAATCTTGCTTCAGCAAGCTCAGTTTGGGACTCAAGCCCTGGTCTTGGGCCTATTAAATTAAGGTCACCTTTTATAACATTAAAGAGTTGAGGAAATTCATCTAACTTTAAGGCCCTAATAATTCTTCCAGTTTTTAATTTATGGCACTCATTAAGCAGATGTGTGCCAACTTGAGGCGCATTCTTTTTTAAAGTTCTAAGCTTGTAAATTGTAAATATTTTTTGATTTAATCCCAATCTCTTTTGTTGAAAAAATACTGGAAATCCATCCTCAATAATAATTAATAAAGAAGCAGCTATTAAAAAAGGTAAGATTACAATTAAACCAATCATACTGATAAAATTTCTTAGTGCTTTTATGATCATGCTCTTCCAGTTAAAATTATTATTTTAAAACATTAATATGATTATTGCTGTAACTGGTGCCACTGGATCTATTGGAAAAGAGCTGGTATCTTTTTTAGAAGATCTGGGTCATGTTGTTCTTCGAATTTCTTCCTCACTTCCTAGCAATGGGCAGTCAATTTTTTCATATCAGGATTTAAAAAGCCACTCCATTGAGCATCCGGTTGAATATTTTATCCATCTAGCCTCTCTCAATTCAACCCTTACTGAGTCTAATATTCATATTGAGTCTCAATTAGCAAAAGATGTTTTAGTTGCTATGAAGCACCTTAACTGCAAAAGACTAATTTTTTTTAGTACTGCTAAAGTTTATGGTGATAACTCCTTTGCATTAGAGACCTTTTCAGAATCCTCGCCCCTGAATCCGTCATGTCCATACAGTAGAGCTAAAAAGCTCTGTGAAGACATATTTTTAAGCGAATCAAGCCAACCTGGGTTTGGCTCAATTATTTTTAGATTGCCTCCTGTTCTCAATCAATCTGATACTTCAAATTTAGGAAGATTAATGAAGCTTGCAAGGCGAGGCACTTTCATCCCTCTGCTTACCCAAGGCCAGGATAATCAAAGAAGTTTTATCTCCTCTAACAACATTGAAACCGCCATCAATTATGTGATCGCTAATCCAGCCTTATTTAAAGGTAATAAGTTGTATAACCTTGCTGATGAAGGTGATATTTCGCTTAATAATTTATTGAGCATTCACGCCAAACGGAAAATATACGTATTGCCACGCTTGGTATCTGAGTTTTTGTTCAAAATTCCTTTTTTGAAAACTATTTTATTAAAGTTATATGGAAATTTTGTCCTAGAAAATTCAAAACTTCAAAGTGAGATGGGTGTTAAACTGATAAGTACTAGTAAATCACTACCAATAATTTATAGATGAATATCATTGGATTAAAATTAAATAGTTTAGGAAGAAAGCAGAAATTTTTTATTGTCCTGATAAACGATTTCTTTTTTGCTTTAGTCTGCTGGCTTGTTTTTGGTCCTCCTATGGCAACTTACATTGCTTCAGAATTTTCAACAGGGCTTTATGAAATTTTCTTTTCTGAGTGGAAATCATTTTTTATTCCAGCTTCTCTGTCTATTGGATACTTATATTTTTTTGGTTTTTACAAATCCCTCATAAAATTTTTTGATTCTAAAGATTCAATCTTACTAAGCTTAACGGGTTCTGCAATTTTTGGATTTTCATGGGCTCTGATGCACGTTTATCAATTTAAGATTGTTTCAACTTCATTCCTGTCCATTGCTTTGTTGCAAGGATTTCTTTTAGCAGCAGTATTTTATGCATTCTTAAATATTTCTAGAGATGTTGCAAAATATCTTCTTTATCCTTACAGCACAAATGTAGATGCAAAAAATATAGTTATTTATGGGGCGGGTGCTTCTGGAAATGAACTTTTTCAATCCATTCTTTTGGACCCTACAAAAAAGCTAATAGCTTTCTTCGATGACTCAAAAAACTTAAAAAATCGGCAAATTAATAATATTCCAATCCTTGGATCCTTTAGGCAACTTATAGCTCTGAAGGAGAAAATGGGCAATCTCGAGGTCTTGCTTGCAATACCTAGCATTCAAACCGAACAAAGACGAAAAATTATTTCTAAATTAGAAAAAATTAAAGTTGCCGTTCGAACAGTTCCCTCTTTTCATGAGCTTATTTCTGATCAAAAAAAGATGACAGATATACAAAACTTATCTCTTGATGATCTTTTGCCAAGGGCTAGAGTTGCGAAAGATTTAATTAATAACGCCTCAGAAAAAACATTGCTGATTTCAGGGGCAGGTGGCTCAATTGGCTCAGAGATAGCTAGGCAGCTGTTAGACAGTGAGCCAAAATGCATCATTCTATTTGATGTATCTGAATATAATTTGTTTAACGTAGAGCGAGAATGTATAGCTATAAAGCTATCAAAAAAAATAACAACTACAATAGTCCCAATACTTGGTGATATTCGCGATCTAGGCAATCTCCAGTTTTTATTTAAGAAATTTACGATTGACTCTGTCTATCATGCTGCGGCATATAAGCATGTGCCCCTGGTAGAAGATGAGAATAATATTACCAAAGCATGTGAAAATAATGTGATCGGAACATTCAATCTTGCCTCTGTGTCTATTGAAAGCAAGGTTAACTCGTTTGTTATGATTTCTACTGATAAGGCTGTTAGACCTTCCAATGTCATGGGTGCTTCTAAAAGAATGGCTGAAATTACTATCCAGTCCTTAAATGCTAAGAATTCAGATACTAAATTTTCAATGGTACGGTTTGGCAATGTTATTAATTCCTCTGGATCTGTTATCCCATTATTTTTAGATCAAATTGCTAAAGGGGGTCCGATAACTGTTACGGACAAAGAAGTCACAAGATATTTTATGACGATTCCAGAAGCCTCCAACCTAGTACTGCAGGCCGCTCAAATGTCGGACGGCGGAGAAGTTTTTATTCTGGATATGGGTGAGCAATTAAAAATCTTTGATCTTGCTAAGAAATTAATCCATTTATCGGGAAGAAGCATTGCTGCAGAACCTGGGGGGGATGGAATTGAGATTATAGAGATAGGTTTGAGGCCGGGAGAGAAAATGTATGAAGAGCTTTTAATTTCTGGCGATCAATTGCCCACCGCAAATCCTAAAATTTTTAAATCTATAGAGCAGTTCCCTCAGCCTGAAGCTCTTGAACTTCTTATAGAGCAAATCAGGTTAGCGATTATGCAGAATGATCATAAAACTATTCTAGAAATTTTTAGTAAAAATGTAGAGGGGTACTTTCACAATGCTTAAAAAACTGCTTTTTATTAGCTGCGTATGCTTTTCTTTTTCTGACTTGACCGCTCAAACTCTTGAAGATCTCAAAACAGATGAAGGTCTTGTGATAGAAATTTTTGCCTCTGGTATAAATTCTCCTAGGCAGTTAGCCGAGGGAAAGGATGGAAGAATCTATGTAGGATCCAAAAACGAAGGAAAAATTTTTGCTCTTAGGGACACTGATGGCAATGGAGCTGTAGATGAGAGAAGACTAATTGCAGAAAATTTAACTTATGCGACCGGGGTGAGTCTCTTTGATGGAGATTTATTTTTTTCAGAGATTGATAAAATTTGGAAGATAGAAAAAATTTCTTTAGCGCTTGACCAAAATCCCACCAAGCTACCTAAAAAAATATTAGTTACAGATAATTTACCAAGCGATAAATGGCATGGCTGGAAATGGATAAAGCATGATAAAAATGGAAAATTGTATGTCAATGTTGGTGCTCCATGTAATGTCTGTTTACGAGAAGATAAAAGATATGCATCAATTTTAAGGTTGGACAATCAGTCATGGGAATATATAGCACGAGGAGTTAGAAATTCGGTTGGCTTTGACTTCCATCCCATTTCAGAAAAACTTTTTTTTACAGATAACGGAAGAGATTGGCTGGGCGATGATTCTCCTTCATGCGAATTAAACAGGGTAGATGTTGAAGGTGTTTTTTATGGATTTCCTTTTAAACATGCCTCATCAATTGTTGACCCTGAATTTGGTGAACTTAATCCGGGTTATGATTTTGTAGATCCAATTGATGAGTTAGGTGCCCATGTTGCCCCTACAGGAATAGCTTTTTATGACGGCGCAATGTTCCCTGAGTTCAGAAACAATCTTTTTATTACTCTTCGAGGCTCGTGGAATAGATCCTCAAAAGTAGGATACAAAGTTATTAGGGTTACCTTGGATGACGATGGAAATGTATTGAAAAAGCAAGACTTTATTTCTGGATGGCTGAAAGATGAAAATGTTTCTGGGAGACCATCTGCTCCGTTTGTTATGAGCGACGGCAGTCTTTTAATTTCAGATGACACGGCAAATGTTATATACAGAGTTTCTAAAAGCTAACAATATTTGTATATGAAAGTTGGTATTGCAGGATATGGTGTTGTTGGTAAAACTCGACATTCCTCTATTCTTAAAAATACAGACTATCAAGTTGTTGCAATCTCAGAAAAAAATAAGGAACAACATCAAAATATACCTGCAAGCATTGAAATTTTTGAGGACTATCAATCTCTAATCAATAACGCAGATATAGATACAATTTTTATTAGTTTACCTAATCAATTTGCTGCTGATGCATCGGTGCTTGCTTTGAAAAAAGGACTTAATGTTTTTTGTGAAAAACCACCTTCTAGAACCTTAAATGAGCTCCAAGAAGTTAAAAATATATCATTGCAGCATCCTGCTCAAAGTTTGATGTATGGATTTAACCATCGATTTCACTCATCTGTTGAAAAGGCTAAAACTATTATTACAAATAATACTCTTGGTCGAATGGTAAACCTAAGAGGGGTTTATGGAAAATCTCAAATGATCAGTTTTAGTCAGACTGATTGGCGAACCAAAAGAGAGGAATCAGGTGGCGGCATTCTCTTGGACCAAGGTATACATATGCTAGATTTAATGAGATATCTATCAGGTGAAAGCTTTATAGAAATTTTCTCGTTCATTGATAATGCATTTTGGAACTTTGATGTGGAAGATAATGCATATGTGTTGATGAAATCTGCCAATGGAGTAGTTGCTCAACTGCACTCCTCTGCAACTCAATGGAGGCATGTTTTTAACTTGGAAATAACAATGGAAAAAGGATCGCTTATTCTGGGAGGTCTTTTAACCAGTTCAAAAAGCTATGGAGAAGAAACCTTAACTTTTATTGCATCTGATCCAGAAAAAGATAAAGGTGCACCAAGCGAGACCATTACTCAATTTGATGAGGACGTCTCATGGGATAATGAGATAAAATATTTTGCAGATTCATTGAAGAATAATTCTCCAATTACTCGCGGTAGTATCGATGATGCTATTGAAACAATGCGCTTAATTGAAGAGATTTATAAAGCTGATCCAATATGGAAAAAAAAATTCTATGCCAATAAATAATTTAGATAAATGGTTGAAAATAGCAAAATCAGCTGCAATAACAGGCGGGCAATATCTTCTGAAGAATCAAAAAAAAGATTTAAAAATTCTTTTAAATACGGGAAGGGATATCAAGCTTCAGATTGATACTGATACTGAGCAACTAATTAAGCATAAGCTCAGTTCTGAAAGCTCATTTGCTATTTTAGGAGAAGAGACTGGATTAAGTGGAGACTTAGATGAATTTTACTGGGTAGTAGATCCTCTCGATGGAACATCTAATTATTTAAGAGATATTCCAATTTGCTGCGTTTCCATAGCATTAATGCAAGACTTAAATCCATTGCTAGGTGTAATCTATGATTTTAACCATGATCATTTGTATTATGGCCATCAAAAATCTAAAGCTTTTTTGAATAAGAGCGAAATAAATGTTTCAGACTATAAATTAAAAAATGAATCAACTTTGGTCACTGGTATTCCAGCAAAGAGCAATTATTCTGATGAAGAATTTAAGAGTATGATAATTGATTTTCAGCATTGGAAAAAAATTCGTATGATTGGCTCGGCTGCCATGGCTTCTATTTATGTAGCTTCTGGAAAAGCAGATGCCTACAAAGAAAATGGAATATTTTTATGGGATATAGCAGCTGGTGCAGCAATAGTGAATGCTGCTGGGGGCTTAACTTCCATCGATAACCTTCAAACAGACTTCAGGGTAGATGCTAAGTTTACCAATTACGAACTCGGGCAAACAAAATGAATACGCTAGACACTGTAGCTGTTGCCTCTAGATCGTTCTCTAAAAATCAATATCTTGTTAACAAGCTCAGGGAAAAGTATTTAAAAATAATTTTAAATGAAACGGGTAAAACCTTGCATGATCAAGAGCTAACAGCCTTCTTAAGCCCTGCTGATAAGGCAATTATAGGAATAGAAAAACTTTCTGATGAGATCCTACATATGCTTCCAGGTCTTAAGGTTATTTCCAAGTATGGCGTTGGCTTGAACAATCTTGATATGGAATCTATGAGAGCTAAGGGCATTGGCTTAGGTTTTACACCTGGGGTTAATAAGCAAAGCGTAGCTGAGTTAGCTTTGACGTTAACATTAATAGCTTTGCGTAAAATTCATAACAATCATTTAGAAATTGTGAATGGTCATTGGTCTCAAGATAAAGGCTCTGAACTACACAAAAAGACTGTGGGGTTGCTGGGTTTTGGAAACATTGGTCAAAAATTTGCTGCTTTGCTTCAACCATTTAATTGTAAATTTATATTTTTTGACGAGAAAAAATTTAATTCGGCCGAATTATTGTCTATTTGCAACACTATTGGCATAGACGAAGAATTAATTAAGCAAGAAGATTTACAAAATGTAATGAAGCAAGCTGATATTTTAAGTATACATTTACCATTGTTAGCTGAAACCGAAAATATTATTACCTCAAGAGAAATGCAGTATTTAAATTCCGAAGTTTGTATAATCAACACAGCTAGAGGCGGCATTATTAATGAATTAGATCTTCATAAATTTCTTTTAGAAAACCCCAAGGCTTTTGCTGCATTTGATGTCTATAAAGAAGAGCCTGTAGTAGAAAATTCTCTTTTTAAACTACCTAATTTTTTTGGTACATCCCATCGCTCAAGTCTAACTTTTGAAGGTATAAATGCAATGGGTCTAGCGGCCATTGAGGGCTTAGACAATAATAGAATTTTAACTTAAGAGATACTTACTATGAAAAATTACTCTGTTGGAACATGGTTGAGCCTCCCCAATGAGTCTGTGGCAGAAATTTTTGCTAATGCTGGTTATGATTGGGTGGTTATTGATCTGGAGCATAGTGCTATCAATATTGATCAAGCAGCCAACTTAATCCGTGTGATTGATCTAGCTGGATCAAAGCCTTTTGTTAGACTTTCAGATCATAGCTCCTCTCAGATTAAACGAGTCCTTGATGCTGGCGCAAAAGGAATTTTAGCTCCCATGATAGAGTCGCAGGATCAGATTGAAGGAATTATTCAAGCTTGTCACTATCCTCCCGGAGGAATTCGAGGAATGGGTCTAGCTCGCGCCCAGGGTTATGGAGAGGAAGAAGTTAAAGCTAGATATATCAATACAGAATTTAAGCAAATTGAGATTTATGCTCAAATTGAATCAGCCAAAGGAATAGAAAATGTCGAATCAATTTTTTCTCAAAATATTGATGGTTATTTTATAGGCCCCTATGATCTTTCAGCCTCTTTGGGAAATCCAGGCAATTTTAATTCTGTTGAATTTATAGCTGCAGAAGATATTGTTTTAAAAGCCGCAAAAAAACATCAGCTTAAATGCGGGTATCATTTAGTCGAGCCAAACAAAGATCATATTCCGGTATTGCAAAAAAAAGGCTATGACATGATTGCTTTTAGTGTTGATATCCGGATGTTAGATGTGTCTGCAAGGCTTCCATTTACAGAGTAGATGAAAAAAACTCTTGGCGTTATCCCTGCCAGAATGGCATCTTCTAGATTTCCAGGCAAGCCCCTCAAGGAAATTCTGGGAATTCCTATGTTAGCCCATTGCTATGAGAGAGCAATGCTCTCTAAAGCTTGCGATAAACTAGTGATAGCGACACCAGATCAGGTCATTGTTGATTGGGCAGGTAAATATAATATCCCTGCTTTGCTTACAAGCCATTCTCACGAAAGGGCGACTGAGCGCGCCCAAGAAGCTGCAGAAATACTTAGAGGGCAAGGAGAGAGTTATGAATTCATTTTATTACTTCAGGGAGATGAGCCGCAAATTTTTCCTGAGGATATAAGAAATCTAAACGCTGCATTTCGTGGGAATACTTTTGAGATAGTTAATTTAGTTTATTCAATTGATGGCGATGATCTAAGCAATCAAAATGTTGTTAAAGCGATTGTATCCCTCGAGTCTAAAATAATATTTTTTACTAGATCTCATGTACCCCATCAAAGCACAAGAGCAATGAGACAATTGGGAATGATCGGATTTACTCATGCTGCTCTTTCTAAATATACAAAGCTTCAACCAACACCTTTAGAAGAGCTTGAGTCTATCGATATGATGAGAGTGATAGAAAATAATTACGAAATTTCAGCTGTCATGTCATCATCGCCAATACTTGGTGTGGACAATCCAGCAGACATTTTTAAGGCAGAACAAATGATGGTAAATGATTCTTGGGTTGCCTTCTATAGAAATAAATATTTATAAGATTTTGAAAAATATAACAATTATTAGTGATGGGATTCCGGGACACCTAAATCAATCTAAAGGCGTTGCAGTTCTTCTTGCACAATCTTATCGTGTAAATATTGAACTGCATGAAATGGCATTTAAAATTTCTTTTTTAAGGGCATTATTTACAATTATTGCTAGGTCACTTCTTAAAAAACCTAATAGAGTGTCAGCTAGAATTGTCTCATTGCTTTATTCACCTCTTGATCTAAAAAACTGCGATTTAATTATTGCAGCGGGTGGAAAAACTGCACCATTTGCAGCTGCTAATAGTCTTCTTGGCAATATACCAGTTATTCAACTTGGCTCTCCAAGGGGAATGAATTCGAGCTTATTTAGTGCCTTGGTTACAGTGGAAAGGTATTTTAATGATCCATCCAATATTGTTGCTTGTTTAACCCCTAATCTTTATTCACCAGATAGTTGTCTTCGCAGCTCAATAGAGGAAGGCCTGAAAGAGCATATCCTCTTTTTAATTGGTGGAGAGGGGATAGGCTATTCCTATGAGGAGGATGAATGGGAGTCTTTAATAGCTGGAATGCAATATATGCATTCAGTTACTAAGTTACCAATTTCAATTGTTACTTCACGAAGAAGTGACCCAAGAGTTGAAAAAAAATTACGCTCTCAATTATCCAATATCCCTATTGAATATTCAGCTTGGTTTCATTTTGGCGATAAAGATATTAAATTAGACGCTCTTTTGGGCTCGGCAAAAAATATATTTGTTACAGAGGATAGCGCCATGATGATTTCTGAGTCTATAAGCAGCGGTCAACCTGTTACTACTCTTTATCCATCTAATATTAATTCTCCTTTGAGATATCAGAAACACATTTCAAAGTATGAAGACTTAGGGTTTATTACAAGAGAATCAATCAAGAAATTTTCTTTAAAAGAAAAAATCAATACGACAAAGAATGTTGAAGAGCATTTAGCAAAGCTTAAAAATAAATTAATTGAGAGGATAAATTGGTGAGAGGAGCAATCTGGTTTAGATCTGATTTGAGGATTGATGATAATCCTGCGTTAACTAATGCCTTAAATGATTGCGAGGAAGTTATCGGAGTTTATATTTTTTCTGCCAATCAATGGAATCTTCATAATGAATCAAATATTAAGCACGAGTTCTTAATTAATAATTTAGTTGATCTAGAGAAATCACTTGAGCATCTAAATATCCCCTTAATTGCTATCAACTCAGAAACTTACGACTCGATCTCAATAGATTTATGTTCATTCTTGAAGCAACATCAAATCAATCACATCTTTTGGAATAATGAATTTGGCTTCAATGAATCTCAAAGAGATCTACAGGTCTCTAAATCAATGAATCGGGAACACATTTCTGTATCAAACTATCATGATCAAGTCATTTATGAGCCTGGATTCCTTAAAACTGCTCAAGGAAAACCATTTTCAGTCTTCACTCCTTTTAAAAGGAGATGGGTTGAAAATTTCTCAATGGATTTTCTAGATCTGAAGGCACCTCAAAACTCTCTAAACAAAACTTCTATTCAAAGTAACTTGTCGTCATTAACATTTAAGAAATCTCACAATGTAAATATGGACCTTTGGCCAGCTGGAGAAAATGCTGCCCATAAGAAATTGCAATTTTTTTTAGATACCAAGGTTATGCAATATAGCGATTCAAGAAATATACCAATTTTGGATGGCACAAGTAGAATTTCAGCATATCTTGCCCTTGGAATTATCTCACCTAGAAGATGTATTTTAGAAGCACTAAAACTCAATCAATTTGAGTTTACATCTGGCAACAAAGGAATTTGCAAATGGATAGATGAAATTGTGTGGCGTGAATTTTATAGAAATATTATGCACTCTTTTCCTAGGGTCAGTAAAAATAGACCCTTTAATCTTGGGACAGAGGGCATTGAGTGGAGAAATAATAATGATGATCTCAATGCTTGGAAACAAGGCAATACAGGGTTTCCTTTAATTGATGCGGCTATGAGGCAACTGCTTAATGAGGGTTGGATGCACAATCGGTTGAGGATGGTTGTTGCTATGTTCTTTTCAAAGAACTTACTGCTTGATTGGAGACTGGGAGAAAAACATTTCATGCAAAATTTAATTGATGGAGACTTCGCATCTAATAATGGTGGATGGCAGTGGAGTGCTTCTACTGGAACTGATGCTGCTCCATATTTTAGGATTTTTAACCCAGTGACTCAATCTCAGAACTTTGATCCCGAAGGCTTATTTATAAAGTCTTTTGTTCCAGAGTTAGCACATCTCTCACCTAAAGAAATTCATCTGCCAGAAGATGACCTTTTTACACGAATAGACTATCCAAAACCTATTGTTGACCTTAAGATGTCGAGGCAAAGAGCAATAGACATATTCAAGAACAATAAACAAAATTTAGATGTATAAAGAAATCAATAATATAAAAACTTACTTTCATAATTTTGAATCAATCGAATCAAATAAAAAGTCAGTGCTATTT
>Ga0114997_10002873_pt1 | contig 13748 bp, 11 predicted proteins | sample ArcticOcean_MG_C_2_FD_87045 | JGI IMG/M metagenome (GOLD analysis project Ga0114997, IMG submission 87045) | Marine microbial communities from western Arctic Ocean - ArcticOcean_MG_CB4_136 | ecosystem: Environmental > Aquatic > Marine > Oceanic | place: Arctic Ocean: Canada Basin | collected... | reverse complement strand
TTGCTCGCTGCAGGGCGGGGTGCTGCAGCTGCAAGGCATAGTGGTTGGAGATGCGGCGTTTAAGCAAGACGCTCCCGATGGGTAAAATGGGGCACGTGCTGCGTTTTTTGCAGCTGGGCGTGGTCCTGTTGCTGTGCATGCCCGGCAGCCAAGCGGAATTTAACTCCGATGCAGCGGAGGGGCTCGCGAATGTGCTAACGCAGCTGGTTGCGGCGATACAGCTGAGCGTCTCCGAGGGCACGTGGGTCGACAGCAGCGGGCTCAGTGACGGCGATCTGGACGGAGTGCCGGAGGCCGTGCTGGAGGCGCTGGAGAGCGGGGGGTTTGCGTCGTTGGCCGAGCTGCGCATGGTGCGTGAGGAGCTGGAGCTCGAAGACGCGGTGTTGTTGCTGCACATGTCGACAGACATGTTGGTTGTTGCAGGCGCCGGCACGGGAGACGCGGAGCTGCTAGTTGCGCTGGACACTCTCGCAACTGCGCTGGAGGACTACGATGCGGCCGACAGCGCGACCGTCTCGGGCGCTGCTGTCGCGGCGCACAACTTCGCGTTGGAAGCCGACATCTACGACTCGAGTCGATATGCGAAGCACGCGACGCTACAGGCCACGTTGATCGCAGTGGACCGGGCCATTCAGCGAGGGGGGGGGGCGGCCTCGCTGTTGTGCCCGCCGGGGTCGTATGTGCCTTCCGGGACGAACGTCTGTGCCGCGTGCCCGGCCGGATACACTTGCGGTGGGAAGGAGGAGCAGCCGGAGAGCTGCCCTGCAGGCTACGAGTGCCCTGCGGGGAGCCGCGCGCCGTCGTACAGCTGCGGTGCTGGGTTCTACAGTGTGGGGGGGGCGGGGCGGTGTACGGCGGTGCGGGCGGGGTACGTGCGCAACTCAGAGGGCAGCGCGCAGCAGAGCTGTGCGGCAGGGTACTTCTGCGAGGGCGGGGCGTCGGGCGCGCAAGCCTGCGCAGCGGGGCATTACTGCGAGGCGGGCGCGTCTGCCGAAACAGGCTGTCCGACCGGGAGCTACGCGCCGGCGCCGGGGAAGCTTTCGGCGTGCCTCGACTGCCTCTCTGGGCACCAGTGCAACTCCACGCACAGCATCCAGTGTCTGGAAGGGCACTACTGCACACACAACTCCACTGCGGCGTGTCCGGCCGGGCAGACGAGTGCTGCGGGCGCCGAGCAGTGCTCGGAGTGCGCGGCCGGGAGCTACTGCACAGGGGGGGCCGCAGCGGTGGCCTGCTCGGGTGGCCGGCCGAGTTACGTCCTGGCGGACGGGGCCACGTCCCAGCTCGAGTGCACAGTAGGCGGCGGCGCCGCCGAGCCCTTCTACAGAGACTGCTTGCACGCAGAATACACAAGCGGCCCCTGCAGCCACCTTTCACACCTGGCAGACTGCGTCGCTGCCGAATCCACCATGAACGTGACGGGGGCGGACATGCCGACCGGCATGGCGCTCTTTGCGAACGCGGTCAAGGTACGCATCGTGGAGTGCGCACTGCAGAGCCACAGCACCGGCATTCTCGATATGATGGTCAAGGAGTGGGAGCAGTCGGACGAAAAAGACGCTGATCTTGGCGCCGTTAACTGGGCGGAGAAGTTCGCGGAGCTGCTCTTTGCGTACGGCGGGGACTCCCCGGCGTGCAGCGTTAGCTGCCTCGGGAGCATTGCGCAGGACGACGCGTGTTGTAGTACGGGGTGCGACTGGCAGAACCGTGCGGCCGGTGTGTGCACTGCGGAATACACTGAGTAGCTGAGTAGTAAAGTAAAATGCCACTTGCTCACTTGCTCACACGTCGAACATGCGACGCGCTCCTGCGCCGACGATGGCGTCCCTCGAGCGCCTAACGAGCGCGTCGGTCTCTCGGCGGCGACACTCGGCCTTTTGTCTCTGGAGCAGTTGCAGCGGGGACCACAGCAGCCCCGGCACCGTCGGCTGCTGCGGCAGTGCGTCGGCGGCGGACCCGGCACTCTGCGCACGCCTGGCAGAAGCGCGGTCGGCGAGCGTTTGCACGGCAGTCTGGGTGTCCGCCGCGTCCTTTGCGAGCACGGCAGCGCGGTCCCGACAGAGCACAGCGGCGGCGGCGATTCGTTTGCAGCGCGCCTCGATCGAGGCAAACAGCCGCTCGTGTCCCGGGTGGCTCGGCTGCAGGCAGTCGGTGGTGCGGAGCAGGAGAGGCTCGCAGGGCGCAACATCTCGCAGGGCGATTGCTGCGGCGGCGATCTCCGCGAATGGGAGGTCGGGCAGCTTCTCGTCGAAGCGGGTGTTGTGCGCGTTGAGCGCGGAGAGAGTGGCCTCGTGCAGGTCGGCTTCGATGCGGTCCAGGGCAAGCACCCGGGCTTGAAGCCACGGAATGTGAGGCTGCATCTTCTCCAGGATCTGCGCGACGCGCTCGCGCACGGCTGCGTCGGCGTCGGCGAGCACTGCGCCCTCCCACGCCTTGTGGGAGGAACACACGCGCATCCCTGGGCGCTAAGCGGTTTGCTCCAGACTCGGAAAGTGGCTATCGAGTGTTGCGTCGAGTTTCTTCAGAGCAGGCACGGGCGGGGCGCGCATGTCGGCGGGCGCGGCAGTCGCTTGCGCGAGCGAGCGGGCCGTCTGCAGGGCGGTCGCCGTGACGCGGAGCAAGAGCTCGTGGAAGCGGGGGGCGCTCTCCTCGGCAAACTGCGCGGACAGGCGCGCGCTGTTGCGGCGTGTTTCTGCGCAGCGGTCCAAGGCGGCGGCGCTTTTCGCGTTGATCATCTTGTGGAAGAAGCGGAAGATGTATATGTGGCGCACCCACGGCAGAAAAGCCCTCTCGATGGTCCACGGGGTGCGGGGCGGTCGGCGGCCGGGACGCGGGCGTTCGAACGGGAACAGTGCGAGGCGCACGTCTCCCCCCCCGAGCATGCGGCCGGAGAGGACCGAGAAAACACACGTGCTTGCAGCTTCTGCGCCGATGCAGCTCCATTCGAGGCGCGTGGCGGTGCTAAGCCGCCTGAGAAAGCTCGCTTTCATGCAGCCGGCGTCTGCGGCGAGCTTCACGCACGCGTCGAAAGCCTCGATGCCGCGTCGGTGAAAATCCGTGATCCGGTGCACCAACGCAAGCGGTCCGTCGGGCTGTGCCTGGGCCATGATTTCCGGCCGCGCAAACGCGGCTTCCAGGACCTGGCTTCTGACAACCGGGCGCGCATCGTCGGAGCCGCCGGCACAGAACTCGCCCAACAGGTCGGCAAGCTCGAGCAGCCTGCGCGCCTCTACAAAAGCCTGTTCGTGGGTGATGGCAGCAGACGCCCCCCTGGTCAGATGCGAAGAGGCGAGCACGGCCACGAGGCGCTCGACCACGGCGACGTCCGGAGTGAACGATTCCAAACGCTCGAGCGCGAGCTGCATTTCGGCCACGGGGGTCTAAAACCGAGAGCGTGGCTATCGTGCGAAGAAGTCGTTGATGTACCGTGCGCGGAGGGTTGCGGCACTGCACAAAGCGCTGCTGCTGCTGCTGTTCTTGGCGGTGATGGTGGCGTGCAACGAGGTGTTCGGCAAGCAGGTCGAAGATTGGGTCGTCGCCGCCGAACAGACGCAGATGGCGGGGAGCTCGACGACGCAGCGCCTGGGCGTTCTGGCGGCAGTGCAGACGGCGTGCATCCTCGTGCCACTCTGCCCGGTGTCCGTCGCGCAAGTGGCGTCTGCGCGGCTGCTGGGGGACGCTGCCTCGGCGATACTGGTGTGCACGGTGGCGGGCGTGGCCGCGGTGTGCGCTTCGGTGACCCTGCTGTGCATGTGGCCCGAGGTCCTGCGGCCGAGGCGCGGCGACGCGAATAAGCAGCGCGAGTTCGTCTGCGGGCTGCTGCACAACGCGTGTGGGCTGCCGCTGCTGGTGGCGCTGCGACTCGCCGCCGACGACCGAGAAGTGGGGGCACAGATGGCGATGCTGAGCGCGGCAGTGGTCGTGGTGGGATTCGGATGCACGTTCACCGCGATGGGGATTGCGGATGTGCCTCTGGCCTTTTCGCCGCTCCCGGGCATCGCCATCGGGCTGTGCGATGCCGTGTGCGCGGCCGCGATGTCGCACTGCCACGCCGACGTGCTGTTCCACGGGTCCGGGGTGGGCGCCGAGCTGGGACGCCGCCCAACCCGCACGTGACAGCCCGTGGTTTACATCCGGCGCGCGGTCGGGTCGAGGCCCACGCATGCGTGTGTTGCTCGTGACGGCAGTTCCCGTCACCGAGGACGCCGCCCCCTTCGGGGGCGGCATGTCGGTTCGGCTCGCCCAGTGGTGCACGGAGCTGGGCGCACGACACGAAGTGCGTGTCGTGACGGGCACCCCCCACCCCCACACAGTGACGGGCGCCCCCGTCACTGTGTACGCGGCGGCCCCCGTGGCGGCTGTGCAGGGCACGCTGCCCAGCTTTGCGCCGTGCTGGTCCAATGCGCGGTTGCTGTGGCAGGGGGTGGCGTGGTCAGACGTGGTGGTGTGCACCTTTCACGACGTCATCGCCCCGACGGTGCTGCTGGCGCGTGTGCTGAGGAAGCCCGTGCTGTTCAACCTCCACACGGACTGCCGCGGCTGGGCGCTGCGCGGGGTCGCACGGGCGCTGCCGGACCTGGATACCGTGCAGCGGTGGCTGACACGCGGCGTGCAGTGTGTGGGGTCCGCGGGCGGGGCGCGCGACCGCGCCGACCGGCGCGCGCGTGGGTTCCGCGTGGACCTGCACTACGCACCGGTGGCGGTGCCGCCGGTCCCGCAGCTCGGCGAGGCGAGCGCCGCGCTCCTGTCGAGCGGGTGCGGGCAGCGCAGGGTGGCGCTGTGGGCTGGCCGCTGGAGCAGGGATAAGCGCGTGCCGCTGCTCGCGGCGGCGATGCAGCACGTCCCCGACACGACCCTCGTCGTAGTGGGAGACGGCGTCGAGCCTCTCGAGCAGCTGCGCTCGCCCCACTGCGTGGTGCGGCGCGGGTGGGTGCCGCGCCGCGAGCTGCAGGCGCTCATAGCCGCGGCCGACGTCGTCGTGAACGCGTGCGATTCGGAGACCTTCGGCAACCTCTGCCACGAGGCACGTGCCCAAGGCACTGCTGCGATCGTGCAGGCGGCAGGCGGCCACCTGCAGCAGCGGGGGCCGGGGGTTTGCCTGGTGGACTTCGAGGACCGTGCACAGGTGGCAGCAGCCTTCGCCGCCGCGGGCAGCATCGAAGAGGCCGCGGGCAGCATCGAAGAGGCCGCGGGCGCCGCCGCCGCGAGCAGCATCGAAGAGGCCGTGCTGTGGGCTGCCCACTCCCCCCGGAACCGCGGCGTGGCGGGCGTGCTGTGGGCGTGTGTGGTGATGGCGGTGTGGTGCGCACTGCACACCGCGAGGATGGCGTGTGCCCCTTTTCAGCGCAGCCCCCCCCACGCCCGGAGTCGCGATGAAGCTGCCGCCCGCAGTTGACGCAGAGAGTTGGCACAGCGCCTGCTGCTACCTGGCTCTGCGGCGACTGGGCGCCGCAGGGGGCCTGAGCGCCACGCAGTACCTCCGGGGCGTGGAGAAGCTGCACAGCGCTGCCCACGCAGGGGACGGCGCCTGCTTCGACGGGTTGCCGCCGGGGTCGCGCGAGGCGATGCTTGCAGAAGACTCGGTGTTGGCAGCGGCCCAGCAGCCGACCACCATCTGCTTGCTGGTGAAGGGCGTCGAGCTCACCAGGCTGCGCGAGGCGCCTGCGGGCGTGCGCTGGCTGGACTGCGGCGCTTCTGCCGGCGCCGCCGAGGGCGCCGCCGAGCCGTGGGGCGTGCGCCCGCATTTCCTGCGGGTGGGGGTGGACGGCCGTCGGGTCGGCTACCTGTGCCTGTGCGGCGGCGGGGCGGCGGCGTGCAGCATAGGGCACTGGCTCGCGGGCCTGGGCGGCGCGCAGGGCGCGCAGGGCGCGGGCAGGAAACGTAAGCATTCGTAACTAAGACCACACGTAGCTCGCGCACTGTGTGTTGGCCGTCTTGTGGTAGCCCTTCTCCTCGAAGTACTTCATCTCGCCCGCCCGCACGCGGCCGCAGCCAGGGTACACGTCGGGCCCCCACGCGCCGGTGTTCAGCACCACGCTGTTGAACTGCGAGCCGGGGTTGGCACCGTCGCCGCCCGAGAACATCCACTGGTGTCCCTGGAAGCAGACGGTGTTCAGCATGCCCTGCGCAGTCTGGAAGCGGGCGGAGTCCTCGGCAGACCTGCCGACAAGCTGGCGCCACTGGTACGTCTCGTCGTAGAACTCCATCTCCGTCGCCCGCGCCCACTTGAGCGCACCAGCGTCGCCCTCGAAGCCCGTCGCCTGGTTGGCTGCGGCGGGCGACCCCAGCATGTCGCGCACGACGCTGTCGGTGTCGAGCGGCCCGTTGTCGTCGTTCTCGCGGCCCGCGTGTGCAAGCAGCAGGCAGGAGTAGAGCGACGGCAGAGAGGCCTCGGACTCGGCAGCGTCCATCTCGCCGCTCACGTAATTCGCCATCTTCTTGGAGCCGCGCCCGTGGAACTTGACGTTGTTGCCGCCGACGTAGCCGTCGGCGAAGATGTCCTGCGCAATCGCGACGTTGCGTGGGTTGGTGACGAGCGCCTTGGAGTAGAAGGTGAAGTTGCCGATGTGCACCTTCGACTGCGCGTCGTCTCCCAGCATGAAGTCGGACTTGCCGTAGAAGGTGGCGCCGGTGTCGTACCCGCCCTTGGTGAGGATCGCACTGCACATCCAGTGCTGGATGAACGGGCGGAAGAGCACCACCTCGAAGGGGAGGTCGATGTGCAGGTCTAGAAGGGTGCACATGTTCGCGAGGGACACCACCCGCACTGCCGCGGCCGTGTTGCCGTCGTCGAACATACCGGCGGGCAGAGTTGCAGCACCGGTTGCAGCAGCGAGCTGCCTGCCGCAGCGCAGGCCGGGCTCGCCGAAAAGCCCGCGGTTGCAGTGGCCCGCAAACTGAAACATGGTAAACATCTCGAGGACCTCCCCCTTGATGGTACGTCCGTCCACATCGGAGGCGACACCAGCCTTGAATCTGTAAAAGCCGTCAAGTCGGCTCACGTCATCCTGCATCCAAAGGCGGTGCTTCTCGGAAAAGCGGTTCGAATGTGTCAGCGCGGCCTTGAAGGTGATGCGCGACCAGTTGTCCACGGCCTCGTTGTAGATGATGATGTCGCGCCAATGCTTTCTGAACTGCGTGTCGTCGTTGGTGTCGCCCAGGTGACTGTACATCCGGTAGTACTCGCCCGTCATCCGGCGGCGGCGGAGCATGTCGACGGCGGGCCCGGTGTCGCTGATGTCGAACGGGTGCGACTCGAACACGTTGCAGCCGCGGAATTTGGAGTACGCCGCGGGGCCCTCGCGCTTTTCGAGCACGCCCTGCGGGCCGGCGATGTAGTAGTTCGTGCGCTCCGGGTGGACCATGGAGAGATACATCGTCATCTTGGAGGGGAACACCCAGAGATCCGGCACGCACTCGCGCGCGCGCAGCGTCTTCTTGAGCTGCTCGTGCAAGATGTCGATGCCGCTGCTCGACTTCTGCACGCACGCCCACTGCGAACACAGCGCAGAGCGAAGCTCGCGTGCGGTGGTGGGAAAGCGCCCCGCCTTCTGCATCCAGTCGCGTTCGTACTGGTGGCAGTTGAGGTAGGCGTTGATGACGTCGAAGTTCTGCGTCTCCTGCACGGCGTTCTTGATGCCGACGAGCTGGCGGCGGTAGGTCTCGATGCCCTCTGCCGTCTTCGCAAAGCCGTGCTCGAGCATCATAGCGAGCCCGCGGCGCACGATGCGGCCCTCGCGGGTGCGCTTGCTCGTGGTGACGAGGCGCGACAGCCCCTCGTGCGGCACGCGCCCTGCAAGCGTGCGGTTGAAGGTGAACTCGTTCCACATGATCTTCAACTGGTCGGTCTGTGCCCAGGGCAGCCCCACCGTCGTGGGCCACTCGGCCTGCGGGCCGCCTCGGAGGATGAGTCCCTCCAGCACGTCGCGGAGCATCTTGTTCTGGCCGATGTACGCCCGGGGCAGGTGCTCCTTCTCGTAGGGGTAGCGGTCGTACGGCTGCGAATCCCGCTCTTGCTGCGGACCGCCGAAGAAGTCGCTCCAGGAGGTGTCGCCACCGAAGCCGTTCGAGGTCGCCGCGGTGAGCCCGTTGCGGTCCGGCAGCAGCATTGCCGCGCCCGCGATGTTGCGCCCCCCGGACTCGGCGCCATCTCCTGTGAGCATCTGCACTGCCGGTGCGTTGTCCATGTCCTCGGTGCGTTGGGAGACCACGCGGCAATGAGTGTATAGCCACACACGTCACCTGCCTAATGCGTGGCGTGCTGCATCTCTCAGCCGCGCAGGGTTCACGGCGTTTGCGGTGTCCAGCAGCGGGCACGCCTCCACGTACCGAAGCAGCTTGCTGGGCGTGACCTGCCGCGCCGTCAGCCCCCAGCGCCCCGTTTTCGGCAGCACGTCTGCGTGCTGCAGCGCGAACACCACGAGCGACGAGCAGAAGAAAGCCGGCGGCGGCGGCGGCGGCTCTGCGCCGCGGCCGGGTCCGAAGCACTGGCCCATCCCGCCCGGCAGCAGTGCGGCGGGGAGCCCCGCGAAGTCGAACGGCGTGCGGAGCCGCACCTTCTCGTCCAACACGCTGCGCAAACTGCGCAGCTGCTCCTCGGAAACGCAAAACCCGCGAAAGTGCCACGCGTTGTCTTTGGAGCGGAAGCGCCGCCCCCGTCGCCTAAACACGCCCGCGCCCTCGTTCGCGGAGTAGGAGTCCTCGCCGCCCGCGCCGAACGCGCAGCTCGTCGGCAGCAGGATCTCGACGTGCGTGATGCGCGAGCCGCGGGACCCCGCGCGCACGGCCCAGGCCAGCGCCAACTCCCGCAGACGGGTCTTGGCGTCCGGGCGGCTGGCGCGCCGCCCCCAGCCAAATGCATCTTCGTAGAAGGCCAGCTGGACGACGGGCATCTGTTGTCGGCGCTGCGCCGCTGGGTAAAAGTGCTCAAGGCAGAGCAGCACGCAACACGACGGCGCGGAAGCGGCGCGTGTCGCGGCCGAACCAGCAGCTCGCGTGCACGTTGCAGACTCCGCCGCTGCGGCGCACGGCCCGCTGGAAGGCGAGCACGGCGGCCCAGTCGGCGGCGCTCTGGCACGGGGGGTGCAGCACGAGTGCGTCGGGCGGCAGGCGTTGCGCGGGCTCGGCGGCGGCGCCGCCGCCGCCGCCGGCGCCGGGCGGCGGCGGCTTCACGTGCAACGGCGACGGCGGCGGCCGCAGGAGCGCGAACGCGGCGGCGGCCTCCCGGCAGGCGGCAACACACGTCCCGCGGCGCATGTAGGTTCTCGGGGCCGCCAGGAAGTGGCGGAGCAGCGGCGCCTCCTGGACGGCGTAGATGCCCTGCCGGGTGACGACCTGCACCACCCGGCCGTACGCGCTCCGGCGCACGTGCTCGGTGCGCCTCCGCACCGTCGCCCGCGGCAGAGAGGCGCCCCCCGCCGCCGCCAGGAGGGCGTTCTGCTGCGCGCTGCAGCAGTGCCGGCTGCCGTGCGCAAACGCCTGCACGGAGTCCGCCATGCGTGCGGCGCCCGTGGGCGGCAGCAGCACGGCTACTGCGTGCAGCCCGTCCCGCACCGCTGCGCGTGCGCGCTCGAAAGGCGTGAGAACGACGATGGCCGGCTCCCAGTGCACGCGGTGGGTCTGCAGGGCGAGGAGCGTCCGCAGGAACAGCAGTGCCCCGTCTTCGCAGTCGCCGTTCATCGTTTCCTCCAGGAAGTGCGGGGACTCGACGAACTGCGCGCTGTGGAGCGCGCACCTGTCGAGGCAGAATGCGCCTGCAAAGACGAGCGCCTGTGCAGCGTCCACCAGGCCGGCCAGCGCGTCGCCGGCAAACGCCTCGCGGGCGAGCGCAACCAGCGCGCGTCCCAGCTCTTTGGTGATGGGCGGCTGCGACAGGCGCAGCGTCTCCGACAGCGGCACGCTCAGCCAGCGACTGCCGCCAGCGCGGAGCTCGGCGGGCAGGGGCACGCCGACGCAGAGCGGCCAATAGGCCTGTGGCATGTGCCCGAGGGTGGGCGAACGGGCTCCGATGGCGTGGAACGCGCGTTTCATCTCGTCGAAGTGCGACTGCGCTCGACGAACCGCAGCTGCGTCGAGGGCCGGCGTCCGTGCCCCGGGCGTCGCCCCGCCGGCGATGACTACCTGCCCGACGTGCTCGTGCCTGGCCCCGAGGCACAGCAGCTCGACGGTGATGTCGCTGCCCCCGTCGCCGCAGAGGAGAGCAGCGCCCACGGCGAGCTGCGCCGCCCCTTCTGTCAAACAGCAGACCACGGAGAGGGCGTGGGGGGGGGGGGGCGCGAGTTCGACCAGCGCCTGCCCCGCGACCAGGAGCACGGACTGGTGCACGCAAGAAGGGCTGTAAGAGATCGTCACGCGGCCGCAACGCGCATTGTCCGCGAGACGCGGACGAACACGCACGCGTGCTTTCAACATTGCGAGCTGTCGTGTGTTTGGTCGGGGTGAGTTTAAATGGAACCGCCGACACTCTCCTTCTTCGCAAAGAGGGAGGTCCCTTCTCCGGTGGAGCCGGCTTCGCTGTCGTCTGTCGTGCATTTCTGGCACCCCTCCACAATTTGCGGGAAGTAACACGCAACGCCGCCGAGGCCGACGGCGAAGAGGACAAACATCCCGACAAACCAGAAGTAACCGTGGTACCCAGCGACCGCGGACCCCGTGTCGTTCTCTTCGGCTTCCTCCAGCAAGGTTCCCACGTGTTTGAACCTGTACCCTGCCTCCGAGGCCTTCTTCATCACCTCTCTGCACTCATCCTCCCTGCAGGCGCACTCCGCCGTCGTGCAGTTGTCTGCCGCACCCGCACAGGACGCCACGAAGAGATCGCCGTCGGTGACTGCTTCGAACGCCAGCACGCACCTGAAAAGCGTTCTGTTGGTAGCGTCGCAGACAATCCCGGCCGAGGTGAACTCGAAGTCGGGGCTGTCGAGCTGCACCGTGTCGTTGTTCAGGTGCCTCGAGCACACGTCGGCGGCGCCGAAGTCCCACGCCGTCGGTGCGGACCCCCACACCCCCGGAGAGCTGCCGTGGAGCTCCGTGAGGGTGTTGATGTGCCCGTTCGTCACTTCAAGGCAGTAGTCGTCTTCGGCGGCGTCGGCGGCGGGCGCGGTGTCGTTCCCGCACGTGCAGTGCTCGCTGCTGTGGGTATTGCCGGCGAGAGGCTCGACGAACGGCCCGGAGAAGTGTAGAAAGCCGTCGACCGTCGACTCGATTCGCAGGCAGAAGGGGAGCCCGTCGGCATTTGTGCTGCTCCCGAGCGCGCCGCTCTCCGTCGCCGTCGCGTTTACCGTGCCTGCGGGCGGGGTAAAGCCGCCAGCGACGAGTGTGGGGCAGTTGTCCATGTGGGCGCTGCTAAAGGCGGTCCATTCGGCCGGATCCTCCGGCAAGGTGTCGATGAGAGCCATCAACTCGACCGCGCACTCATCAGCAAACGCCGACGTTGCACCGAGGTCGAAGGTATAAGCGACCTCCGAGTCCGAGCCCCCCGCGTGGTTGAAGCCCAGCGTTGCGGTGGCCGCTGTCACACCGTTGTAGAACGGGAAGGTGATGGTTACGTTCCAGGTATCGGACGCGCCCCCTTCCGCGTCCACGAGCGAAACATCAACGACGCCGTCAATTCCGCTTTCCGCCGCCAATCCCGTCGCCAACATGTCCGGCAGGACCGTCGCGGTGGTCCCCACAGCTACCTCCACATCCACCGCCACGGCAGGGTTGTCGCCCTTCGTGATCTCGAACTGGATTTTCCGCCCGGTCACGTCAGTGCAGCCCTCGACACCCAGAGCACCGTAAGGGGCGGAGGTGGCGCCTCCTCCTGCGGCGGCCGCTGGACACGTGTTGTCCATTTGGAACGAGAAACCTGTCAGGACGTTGCTTGGAGCGAGTCGACGTTGGAGTCGACGGTGCTCGGGCGCCCGGCCCGCCGGGGTGCACGCTGCAGCGCCTGGCTCCGAGAAGGTGCCGCGGGGGCAGCTCCGCATGTGGCCGTGTTTGCAGAAGTGGTTCTTGCGGCACGGCAGCTTCAACGCCGGGCGGCAGAGGAAGCCGGGGGGGCAGGACGGCGACGCGCTCACGCCCGCGAGCTGCGCGAACAACGCACAGACCAGCAGCGCGGAAGGCAGGGCGAAGCGGCGCATCTTCTTCGGTCGGAGAGGAGAGCCGCATTGTTTAAGGCGGGGTGCCGCAAGTGCGCATGTTTTACAGTGGCAGCACGATAGACCCCCGCACCTCCTCTGCAACTCGGAGGGGATGCCGCGGCACAAAAGACCCAGGGCGCGGTGCGGCGCCCCGCGTGCGGGGTGCTCCGAAGGCGGCGCCGGGGTTGCAGAAGGGGTGCATGCAGCGAGGGCGGTGCTCAGCGGGGAAGATGCCGACGACGCAGACATGGAGACGCAGCTTCGCTGCGCGGCACGGTATGCAGAGGGGGCGAAGTGCGTGCGGCAGCCCGCGGGGGCGGCGCCGCACCCGCTCGGCGTCGAGGACGACTGCCTGCATCAGTGGGAGGGGACGGACTCGGAGAGCAGCTCGTTCGTCTGCAGCAAATGCAACGCCCTGCACGTGTGCGCCGACAGGTGCGACGAGCTCAGCGTGAATTGCGAAGGCACTCGCGTGTGCCGTGTGACCGGGGTGTGTCTCGGGCAGGTGGCACCGGGGCACCGTTTTTCAGAGTGCGTACACGTCGAGTACGCAGCCTCCATCAAAGGGACGGTGCGGGTGCACGAACACGTGGCCGAGGTGCAGTTCCTGAGCAACAACAGACCGTCGATCGACACGTTCGGGCGGACGCAGCGTGTGTGCCGGCGCATCGCAGAGGTCGTCTTCGCGCTGCTCTGGAGCAGGGTGCACGAGCGCCTTAGTGCGGACAGACCGCGGCACCTACACCCCGCACTCGCACTCGCCGCGGCGTGCGGCGCCCCGTCGAGCGCGCTGATGTCACATGCGGCACGTGTTGCCATGCAAACCTGGAGCACGACAGTGGCGCCCTTCTTGCAGTCGCGCGTGTCGCACCCTCCGTACTTGACCGCACACGTCGTGGCAGTGCTCTTCACGATGCGCGTCGGACTCGACATCGACGGCAAGGAGTTCGTGCCGAAGGTGCCCCGAATCGCGGGGTGCCTCCCGACGGTGGGTGCGCTACACGCGTTGTTCGGGCGCAAGCGGCTGTTCACGCTGGGCAAGAAAACCCTGCTGCTTGCCGTTCAGAAGAGCAAGGAGAAACGGACCCGATAGGGGCTCCTCGGGGGCTCGGGCTCGAGGAGGGCCGCACCATGGACGCCTTTCCGCTGCGGGAGTGGCGCGGCGCGCAGCTGGCGCGGCTCACCTGGGTGGCGCACCCCGCGCGCGCACCCGGCATCCAGATTTCGCAAATCGGCGACGGTTGGTTGGAGTTCTGCTGGGTGGCGGGGGGCGTGCGCGCGGTCCGCAGGCGCGCGAGGCGCGTGCTCTCTGCGGCTGCGGCGCGGGTGGCGCACAGCGGCGTTCTGTTGGGGTGGTGCATCCTCGGCAGCCGAGCAGGCATTCTGGTGAAGCGGCGCGTCGTACCCTCCGCGGTCGTGGTCGGCGTGCAGCCGCACGCGTGCGGGCAGCGGGTGATCCGCGCGATTGCGCGGGTGCAGGACTCGCTGCGGGCTCTGCAGCGGCAGGGGCACGAAGCACCGCCGCCGGGGGTCGGCTGGAGGGCGGTGGTGTGGGGGGTCGACGGGACGACGCCGGCAGTGGACGCGTTAGCGGGCGGGGGGGGCGCGCCAGGCATCGCCGGCGAG
>Ga0114997_10002872_pt1 | contig 13753 bp, 14 predicted proteins | sample ArcticOcean_MG_C_2_FD_87045 | JGI IMG/M metagenome (GOLD analysis project Ga0114997, IMG submission 87045) | Marine microbial communities from western Arctic Ocean - ArcticOcean_MG_CB4_136 | ecosystem: Environmental > Aquatic > Marine > Oceanic | place: Arctic Ocean: Canada Basin | collected... | reverse complement strand
TAAATTTTAATTTAGACGTAGTTTTAGGTTCGGTTTGTTCTATTAAGTTTGTCTCACCAGAACCCTTCAATCCAACCATAGCTGGCGTTATACGATATTCTAGTGTTTCATACACTTCTAGATTCCTTACATCAAAAATGTCACCATAATCTGATTCAATATTATCATCAATGGAAGCCCACTTATCTGGAAACTGTATCATTTGTTCTATTGCTTCTTCCTTTGACTTAGTTCCCCATATCTCACCACTAATTTGTGTTTGTTCTGTTATAATAACACTAGCATCAGCAAGAATACGATAAACAAGTGTTGGTCTTAAATCTAATTCACCTTCATCAAAATTTCTTGAGCTACCACCATTCTGTAAAAATGTTTCGTAAAATGTATTTATACCATTGTAAGAATCACTACTAAGGTGTCTATTATTCGTGTCTAAAACATTAACTCCAAATAATTTTAAAATATTACTTATTTCCTGAGACCAACGATTATGGGTGGGGATAGCGAAGTAATTCATAAACTTATCAACATCTGGAATGCTTTTCATAAGTGTGAAAATTCTTCTGAGTCTTTTATCAAATAGTTCGTCGAATTCTTCTTGTTCCTTAATAGTATATCTAAGTAGGTCTTTCATTACACACTTATATATTTTATCTTAACTTCATAGCTGGGTGTTTACTCCCTCTTTGTTTTGGTAGTCCTCCTTTTGTTTCGTCACCACCACCATAACTTCTACTGTTTTCTGGCAATTCCAATTCTTCACCAGATAGTTCATTGTAAGCTGCTACATCATCTAGCTCAATGTCATTTATAATAACTTCAAGTTGATTTATAGCGTTTTCTTTCCATTCAGACAAATACTGGTTTGTTTCTTTGGTTACTTTATGGTCCGGACTTATAGACCACTCACCAATCTTATGGTCGAATAGTTGAAATATCTGTTCAGCTGTACTTGTCTGAGGAGATTCTATAGATTCTGGTGTGTTACCATCTTCAGTATAGTTACTATCATATCCTCGTATCGAACCGAAGTCTTCTTCCTTAATAACTTTTTTAACGATTCTTTTTAAGTCCGCTTCTGTTAATTTAATTATTTTTTTCATAGTTTCTTTTTATTATAAATACTTTGTACTTTTATTAACATCCTTTATAAACATATCCTCCTGAACTTGCACTTATAGGGTAAGATTTATTTATATGGTTACATCTACTTCTACATGCACTTACCCCTGAACATTCACCTGAACAATATGAGTTTAACATTTTTTCTGCATCCCAACCATATTTTAGTCCGGCTGGTTTTAGACATGCTGGATAGGAATTCAAAAAGAACATTCCTACAGCATATTCTCTAGGGGTGGTCCACCCACCTCTTTGAATTGGAAGGGCTAGTCCGTTTTTAAACTTTCTTGATGCCGCTTTATTCTGTATACTTTCACTTTCAGAAGAGTTTAAGAAACTCAGCATTCCTTTTTTCCAAGAAGAATCTTTCATTTCATCACCACTATATGTTTTAATACTTGCTTCCATCTCATTTTCTGACTTTCCAAAATACTTTTTAGTGTCCATAGCCTGATAAAGTTTCTTTAACCCTCTTTTGGTGAAGTGTAAAATCCCTACCGCTGTATCATTCTGACTATCTAAAAATAAATCAGTGTAGTTCTTAGACCCACCAGCGGAAATAGTTCCGTTGATAATCTCGACAATTAAATCGTCTGAAATGGACGCGGTTTCATTAGATTTTGCCTTAGGTCCACTTGAAGAACTTGTAGAACTTGTTTGGAATTTTTTTGGGTTTGTTCGAATTACACCACCATCAGCTACTAGCTTCGCCCAAGCTTCTTTGTCTGCATCTACTATTGAACCAGTTACTGGTAGTCCATTGACTTTTTGAAACAGTTTTAAAGCATGCTCAGTCTCACGACCAAACTTACCGTCTACACCATATTTAGGTAAAGGATATTTGTTATTAACTAACATTTGTTGTACTTGTTTTACCTCATCCCCTCTACTTCCATATTTCATTGGAGCAACAAGATTTTTACCTGCAATTACTTTTTTAGATAGGTCCTTGTCTATTTTCGTTTTACTTTTTGATGAACCACCACTAATAGCACTATATAAAGTTCCATAAGATGGGTGTACATTATCCCCAGGTGCATCAAACCCACCTAAAAATGTTACACCTTTTTCATTAGCAATTTTTTCAAGAGTAACATTGTGTTCTCCTTTTTTTGGAAAGGTGTTTGACACACCCAAAAGATATACGTTAGCACCAGCTCCCTTCAATGCATCTATTTCATTACGAATATTACCCAAGTCTTGACCATTAGAATATCCTGAAGAAACTAATACCTTTTTATTTGTTAAATCCTTATCTTTTATAAATTCTTTAATTTTTCCTACTATTTCTTGTGGATTAGCACCTTCTTTACTCCAACCAAGTTTGGTTGCCATTTCTTTTGAATATTTTTCTCCTGCTCTAACACTAAGCCCTACAGCTATACTATCACCAAATACGTAATCCCAAACTCCACCAGATTCTGTCTGTTCGTTTACTAATTTTCTTAATTGTGATTCGTTAATAATAATTTCCATTTTATCTAAATATTTTTTATAATTTATTTTAAAGTTCTCCGTACTTCTTATTAGTTCTAAGTAACCTACCTTTTGTCCAAGCTGAATAGTTTGGTCCTAAACTATACACAAATTGTCTACCCTGTCTTTCCATTTTTACAATTCCTGAATCTTTAATTGATGAAAAGAACATATTGTTATGTGCACGAGGACGAGAACGACCTAACACATCTTCATAGAATTGGTTTGATGTTCTTCTAGGGTTTTCTTTTAGGTAATCTGTAAACTTTTGTGTCATTGTACCTTCTCTTGGTGGGTATTTAAATGTGAAGGATGATACGTATGATTCTGCGTTCCAGGTTTTGTAATCTACACCTACAAAGTCTACCATTTCATCACTGTCTAATACTAGTCTAACTTTAGGGACGTATATATTCATTATGAATAACTTCAAATTCCTTTCAACAGATGAATAGACGTAGTCTTCAGGTGGTTCTCTCTGTAGATAGTCTGCTGGATATAAAGTTTCCGTTGATAGTTCGTTAACACCGTACTCGATTTCTAAATCAAGAATATCATCATCCCCTCTTCCTTCTCCTTCATCATATAAGTCAATCTCTAAGTCCATACCTACACCCGCTTCTGGGAAGAGATTTGCTATCACTTCTACACGTGGGTCATTACCAGTCCAACGAAACAGGCCATTAACAATATGTAAATCCCAAACTCCACTTCTGGTTTTTAATTTTATGATTTTTCCTAGGCCACGGACAAACTCAATTAACTCTTCTCTAAACTCAGTTGTAGTGAACATTTCTGTGGGTGGTGTGGGTATCTCGGAATGCTCCAAGTCAATCATCTGTGTTAACTTAGAAGGTAAAATGGACCTAATAGCTTCCCTTGTTTGGCTTGTTAATTCATCATCTGCCCTATCGTACCATTCTTCTTGTCCATCCCATTTTTTATGTAATGCTATTTTAAAGAAGTCTCCAACATCTTTTGATTTATCAATTATATAAAATAAGTTTCCTGTCTTACTGTAGTTTTTAAAATGTTGTGGGGCATCTTTAGATGCTGTACACCATTTTGTTGATGAACCGTAATAACAGGAGCCTTCATAGGTAAGTGGTCTAACCAATAACCACCTATCGTCTTCGTATAATTTATCTACACCTGTTTTTGCTTCCTTTTCTCTTTGTTTTCTTGTTACCGATTCTTCTGCTGCCTCCACTATCCTTTTTAAAGTACGGTAATCAGGATATGAATCTATATTCTTAGGTGAAGTCGCTACTTTACTGGCAGAATAGAATCCCATATCCGTTACAAGTGCTGGGTGTATCTTATCTAAATTATTATGGAATCTTTGTACTAAATCAATTAACATATTAGGAGAGAACCCACTATCTATGTCATGCATTTTTACCATCCACATTAGATATTTGTGATTACCTGATGGGTCCCCATCTATAAAATATCCAAGTATCTCTTCACTTCCGTCAGACAACATTTCAGTCCCAATAGAATTTGCTATATATTGGCGTGCATCTTCTACTCTTCCCTCTAATAACATGTCTTTTAGCTTAATCATTCCCATCTTCTATTATATTTTTCTCTCTGGTCAACCATTACATATTCAACTGTATCGTGTTCACCACAATGAGGGCATCTTAATTTTTCTACATTAGAAGCTTCATTAATTTTCCACTCACCACTACATTTCTTATTACTACATTTGTAGATGTACGTATGACGTATGAATACCTGATGTCCCATTATAGTTTAATTATTTATTTTCAATTATCAATTCTCCAAGTACTTCAATTCTCCCCATTAGTTCTTGGAACTTTATTGGTGTTAAGTCCATTTCTTTGTTAGTTGAGTCATATAACTCCTCTAGGTGTTTTTTATATTCTTTGACCGCTTTTTCTTTATCGAACTTTCCTTCTACAGCTTTTTTATAATACGGTAGTTTTACTTTGAAGTGGTGATAGGTCAACATGGAATTACCTCCCTTTTCTTTTGCGTTGTCTGTTATCTTTTCAGCTCCCTTACCACGACCTTCAGCAAATTCTTCCATTTCTTTCTCAGAAACAACCTCAACCAATATTTTTCTAATTAAACCTTCCATATTTAATTTGTTCTATAAACATAATACCACTCATTATCATATACTAATTCTCCTTCTTCACCATCGTAAGATGAAAGTGTATGACCTCTACCGTCTGAACTTATTACATCATCAATAAAGTCATCTTCATTAATAAAGTCACCTATTCTATCCTCCATACCCCAATCTTGCATGTGAGCCCATGGGTCATCTCTAACCTCATCCTTTCTACTTTCAACATAAGCATCTTTTGCCTCTTCTGTATACTCCCAGTTATCATCATCTTCAGATATTTCCTCTTTATACGACTCTAGTTCATCTATCTGGTCTAATATTTCCTGGTCTTCATCTTCATTTTCTAACCCTTCTAACTCTTCTTGTAGTTCACCAATATCACCATCTATATTATCTATCTTCTGAGCTGCTTCATTAGTCAGTTCTCGGTCATTATCTTCATCCAGATAATCTTCTGGCCTATCATTCATATCATCATAGAACCAATCCTCCATATAGTCAGCTAACTGGTCACCATCTATGTGTGATTCCATAAACCCTGCATTAAATCCTTCGTAACCTATATCGTCAATTAGACTTTTAGTTCTTTCGAATGCAGCTTCATCTGCTGCCTCTTCATCACCTACAGCGTATTCAGCTCCACCGTATTCAAATTCATACATACCATAGTAGTCGTGTAATGGAATTATATCATACACATTTTCTGCATTCTCCAAATCTTCTTCTAGGTTATTTAAATCTTCACCGTATTCTTGTGCTTTATCACCACCAGGGTCTTCAAGAACCTCTGGGTCGTTTTCCATTTCATCCCTTAGGTCTGCTATGGAGGTACGGATTTCATCCTTTGTTGCTCCTTCCCACTCATTGTCATCTATTAACCATTCTTTTAATACGTTTGCAAGTAGTCCTTGTTTGCCTGTATTATCTGGATTCCATTCATCAGCCATTCTCCTTCTATTGGCTTCGATACCCACTTGTACTCTTCGTAACCTTTCTCTTTCTCTTCTTTCTTCGGCATCACTTAATCTTCTTGATTGTAATTCTATTTCTTGTTCAATCCTTTCTTTAAATTTAATAGCAAAATGATTTCTAATCTCTTGTATCATCTTTGAATTTTGTATGATAGGTAAGATAAGATTAGTGTCAGTTATTGCGTCGTCTCTTACATCCCAAAAATCCTCCTTGTGTTCTTGTACCTTTTTATTTAATGCCACTTTATAGTAAGGACTGGATGTTGGTAGAGTTTTATCGATTATGTAGTAAAGCTCTCCGTTACCTTTATAGGTTGAAAAGTGAGAGTCACTATCCTTTGATGCGGTACACCATTTTGTTCCTGCTCCGTAGTAACAAGAAGCTGTATGAGTTTTAGGTGATACAACAACAAATCTATTATCTTCATATATTTTCTCTACGTCTCCAGTTATATCGACAGTTCGTCTTGCTGTGGCCCCAAGTTTTTTAAGAGCGTTAAATAACTGGTCAATATGTTTATATTGATTTAAATCTTTTATCTCAAGTCTTTGGGATTCGTTGTCGAATTTGGATACGGCTAATAGTATTTCTTTTAGGTTGTGTTCGACATCACCATTTTCATTAACGTCTGTTGGGGACCAGTTTTTAGTTATCCAGTCTAGGTATTTGTGATTAGAGTTTATCTCTGCACTCCCTGGTACTATCTCATCATAATATATTTTCTCTAGGTGCCCACCTGGCGTACCTTTAAAATGTTTATTTAAAACATCTTCAACTCTACCTTCTACTAAAAATTTTATTAATGACATATACGATTAACATTTCTTTTATATAAATATACAGTTACCATTCATTTATATTAAATCTTTATTTTTAAAGATATACCATTCGTTAAGTTCATTCAAACCACCTTTACTGTTTCCACATACCATTTTTTCAATTCCATCAATACTATGTTTTATAATAGAAGATTTAGGGAATTTATACGCTTTTACACTATTACCCCACCTATTTTTAGAGGTTGTATTACGAACATCGTAATTTTTAAATATAATAAATGAATTAGAGAATTCACCTTGTCCACCAAAAACATAATAATCTGGGCCATTAGGTGGTTGGAGATAGATTTTTGCATTACCGACACCACTAACAATAAAGTCATTATGGTCGAAACATATACCATCGAATGGTTTTACTTGAAACCCTTGGGTCTTACCATCATCTAATATCTGAATAATATCAATACCTTTTTTAACGTCTATCGTATCTCCAGGGCACATACCTTCCCACTCACCAGAAATAACAGATATACTTTTAAGATATTCCATAGCTTTACTCTCTGTCTCATCACCTTTTTTGGTTGTGCCGTATATCATACAGATAATGTCGTTATAATACATACCGTCCTCAGAAAATAAATCTTCTTTAGTCGGAACCCCAACGGTATTACCTTCATTATCAGAGTATTGTCCTGTCTCCATTCCCACAGATAAAATATCAATATCAACAAGATTATCTTTAACGACATCAATACCAAGTTCTTTAAATTTATTAAGAATATAAGCAAATACAAATAGGTGGTTATCAACCTTATTTAATAGAGACCAAGTTCGGTCATCATTTAACACACCATAACGATATGTTGTTGTACCTTTTTTCTCAGTACATAGAGAGACGTTTGACCATCTGTCCAAAGGTTCATAAATGTCTTTTGTGTATTCTAACAGGAGGGTACCGAAATCAAATAGATTACCTAATCTTTGGATATTAGAGAATGTCCAAGGTTTTCCAGCTATAGCTCCTGATGATTTTGTGCAATTATCCATATTAATAAATACTTCTATATTCTTTGTCCGTCAAAGGTCGACATATGTATTTTAACCATTACTCGTCTAACTTTTCTATTACCCAAAATATAAATTTAAATACTAGGTATATACTTACTATCATTATAGTTCCTAACCACATTTATTTCCAGTGGTTGTACGCTGCAAGTACCTTAAGTCCAGCCCATAAAAGGATACCTAAGATAACGCATATTGTTGTTGTGACCGGCATAGTGTATTATTTTTAAATTGTTTTATACTATAAAGATAACAAAAAAAGTTAAATTTCCCAAAAAAATCTCAAAATTTTTTTACCACCCTTATAGGTCTCTTAATAATAAGCGGCTAGATGTGTGGAAGGGTGGGTTACAAGACCTAGGGTTACCTAGTTAGACAATACTGTTTAAGTAGATTCATGACATCGGTGTGACATCTTTTACAACTACGATTAGCTATCATTTTTTCAGTCTTTATTATTTCAGGACATATGCCATCCAACTTGTTCATAAACTCATCATGTGTCATTGCTGGTGATATCTTATCGTCGTTTGTATCTGGTACCGGTACATCTGAATTAGTTGGTAGTTCTAAGTCAACCTTTTGTTCACTGATAAATGCTTCGTCATCCCATCCACCATAAGAATCCATAGGACCTTGAGATTGAAATCCTGACGCATCAGGATTTGTATATGACATAGTGTCTAAAGCCGAACCCGCATCATCAAGACCTTCTATACCTGTTTCTTCGTCCACATTAAATGTGTTCACATCGTCTTCTTCAGTTAATTCTGATTCAACTTGATAACTTTCGTTCGAATCATCACCCATACCATCAGGTGCCATATCATCCTCATCATGGGGGGTTTCTTGACCAGTAACCTTTTGAGTGAAGTATGCATTTTGAGCATCTTCTTTAATTATTCTTTTTACTAACTCTATAAGTTCCGATTCTGTTACTCTTATTTTTTTCATTAATTTGCTGATATTTGGTCCTTAACCCTCTTGGTTAATTGTTGTACTATCGTTCCCGCGTCCTTATTGTCTAGATTAATATCTCCTGCCAGAGACACAATGGCGTTTATTAAAACAGTAATCTCGTCAAACTCATTTGGAGATACTCGTGAAAATCTCTCCCTAGCGTGGGCATAATAATCTTTAAAGAAATCCCCAATGGTGTTCCAATCCGTATCCGTCTTTTCAGTAGGTACGTCTTCAATATCGTCAACTGGTAACTCCTCAACTTCTACCTCATCATCAATATAACCAGCATCCTCAAGGTTACCCATTAATTCATCTTTAACAGACTGAGGCATCTCTAACTCTGTTAGACTAGTTCGTTCTTTTATTACTTTTTGTATGATTCTTTCTAAATCAGACTCTGTTATTCTTACTGTAGCCATAGTATTATTTTATTTATTTTATTTGTTTTAGACTAACTATCTTTAAGGTAACAGTAGTCTTCTATTAAACCCATAAGACCTTCTATAACGACACCATCTACATCTTCATAGACTGGTACTGTATTGGTTTTATATGTTCTTGACCCTTTACCATCAAATCCATTATCTTTACACCACATATCTATTCCCCTCATAAGTTCATTATGTGTAACCTTTTTGTTGCGGTCGGTTTGTTCACTAATGATTCCCATTAATTCTTTAGCTTTACTTATTTCTTCGTTTAAGATATCCATAATAATATTATCCTTTCACTATAAATATAAGAGTTCTTATTAAAGGTCTTGTCAAAAATAAAGGGGTCATGTCCATCCGGTCCGACGAAGTCGGGTTCCGCCCGGTTGCCGATTTGCAGGCTTTAGTCACTAATGTAACGTATAGGCATAAAAAAAGGTCCAAAAAGGACCTCTAATTAATTATATATTTATTTCTTATTCGAAATCATCACCATCTTCACCTCTATCTTCACGGTCTTCATCATAAGACATATCTTTCTTAAGTGCGTCCAAGTGTTTTTGTATTGCGTCAACTCTATCATGTGGTGCCATATCTTCGTCATGTTCCAAATCCATTTCCTCATCATGGTCCTCACCTTCATCTTCACCATAGTTATAAGTTTCCTCACCTTCACTATCCTCATTAATAGTAATGTCATTCTGTTCAACATTAAATTCAGCATCACCTTCACCAAATGTATCATATTCATCCTGAGCTTTTTCTGATTCTGGTCTATCTACACCGATAACATCACCATCTTCACCTAAAGGAAACTCTGGGTTACCTAAATTTTGTTCACCCATTTCATAAGTTTTATAATGACCATCCACTACACCATCCTTATGACCATCAGTTCTTTTGTACTCATGTGCGTTTCCACCATACTCACCTTCATAATCCTTATAGTGACCACCTACATCACCATGTCTATGACCGTCGGTTCTTCCATACTCGTCTTGTTTACTACCCCAAGACTCTTTAATTACAGAGCTTTCTTTGTGTAAGCCTCTAATTCTATTTTTTTCTGATTCACTTATATTCATAGTTTCTTGTTTTTATTATAAATACTTCATTAATACAAAAAAGGTCAGTTGTGGTATTATTTGTTCTTCCATTCTTTCCAGTAGTCAAAGTCCTTTAATTTCTCCAATAAGTTTTCAGGTACTAAAGTCATTTTCTCTGTATAGTTAGACAAAGAGATATAGTCACTACAATGGTTTCTATTATGTTCTATAATTTCCGCTTGAGTAGGATGTACGTATTCTCCCTCACATACCCCATCATCATAAGAGTCTTCATTTTTACGATTGTTCCATTGAGTAACTGGGTCATTCTCTGAACGGCCACTTTTCCATTTGTCAGTATCGTCTGCATTATCGGTTGGATGGTAGTTGTGTAACGTATTATCTTTTATATGTGTTCCGAATTTATCTAAGTATAAATAAGGAGTAATATAGTTTTCCATATTCGAGTCCAGACTGCAATCCACTTCATATTCTGGACCATAGATATCTAACAATGCATTACATCTGTGCTGACCATCTAAGACTCTCCAGTGAATTTCACCATTATCGTTTACTTGTTGATACACATTTACTGGTGTTCGTTGTCCAGTCTTTCTAATTGATGTTATTAATTCTTCCCAAAAACTTTCATGTGAGGTTGCTGGGTCGTATCCTAACCGGGGAGGTTGTCCTTTTGCGTGGTAAGGCCCATTAACAGGTAAAATAACATACTCTAAATATTTTAACTTTATTTTATAAATTGGAGGCTTACCGTGTGTATCTATATATTCTTTTACCCAGGCAGTAGTCTTAGGTGGTGTCCAAGTAAATAACTCTTTAGGTATATTCCTAGTTTCCGGTCTAATTATTTCTTCTTTCTCTATTTGTATTCCTGGTCCATCTATGGATGCTGAGTATTGTTTTCTGTTGAATGCAATGATTTGTTCTACACTTGGGTGAGGTCTTGCTTTGTTTCCGTTCATTATTTCTTTTTTATAATTATATGGACAATTCTTACATCCGTTATTACAACAGTATCCCCGTTTTAGTAAGAATTCACGACTTAGGGGTGTATATACTATTCTTTCCATAGATAATAATCGTAATAAAGTTCTAGAAGATAAAGGAAACCTACCAATTATTTTCTAAAATTTTTTTTATATAAAGTAAGTGAAGTACTCCTTTATGGGTTTAATGTAGTAATGTAACACAAAAGTCTTTATTTGGGGTTTGTCCAACTTCCTTCTAAGTCTATTCTCCCATATAGTGGCTGGACACACCAACACAGGGGAGAAAAGTATGTGCATAATCCACACGTTTAAAGGTAACCAAACCCAGAATGGTTCGTATACTATAAGGAAGAGAGGTGATACCACTAAAAGTAAAACAGAAATGTGGTGTACAATCACTAGGAGGTAGAAAAGTAGTTTAAGTTCTATATTATTCATACACAATAAATAGCTATCCAAATACCTAAATTTTTTCTAAAAAAATATTTTCAAACTCTATATATTTCGTGGAGAGCACCGTCCCCCTCTCACACCCCCCTAAAAGCCGCTGTGGATAGGGGATACGGCCACCAGCGGGCAGGGGGGCCACCCCATACAGGGCTGAATAGGGGGGCTTAGACACCTTTATTGATACCCCCTCCCCTACGTATGAGTGTGGTATAGATGTGGGCTGCCCCCTATTTAGAATAGGACTTAATAAGCTTAACCGTTTTTTATCTATGCTACTCCCACCCATCCACCCTAAAGATACGGATAATATATGACATGGCCAAATAATATCCATGACAATATGACAATCCCATCTTACACATCCACCACAAACCCTTTGTTAAGAATCCCGAGTAGGGAGCCCAGAATCGATGAAATAAGTTATTAACAACTGACAAATTAACATGGGAAATGTTTGGCCACGTCAGAAAATTGTTGTATCTTTGTACTGATGCGCTAAAATGTAGCGTTAATGGTACGTATAATCTTATGTCTTTAGTCCCCCATAATACCCCCTGACACATTGTCATACGTAATTACCCCCTAAAATGTCGTCGATTTTATGGGATTTTCCAGCACAGGTGGGGAGAGGGACAATCGTTTCAGCGGCCAGTGGATATACCACTTACTTACACTTCCTTCGGTTACATCTGTCAGAATCACGAGTGAGACGCCCAGAACGGTAATTATGTAGTGTTTATAATGTGGGAGATAGTGGTATAAAGTGGTAACTAGTATACGATAAGTATGGTATGTTATGGAATAGGTAAAAATGGGTAGTGTCTAGTGTATTTAAAGAGCGCTTAAGGTACCTACGGTACGTTCTAAGAGACTTTATCTGTATGGTGTATAACTAGGTACTCGAGGGACCCTAGAAACACCCCAACGAGACCCAGATTGGGTGATAAATTTAGGGGTGTTTAACCGAATGGTCAATATGCTAAGGGACTAGTTGGAGGGGTTTTGTTGTGTGTGTCTTTAGGGGGTAAACATAAAATCCCCTTACGGGGATGACATGATGTCATAGGGACATTTCTTATTGTATTATACTATGGGATTATTAATATTCATTGTATTCTTCTCTCCTACATGAACATACATTATATCCCTTACACTTATACTATTATGATTGTTGTTTTTTCTGTCGTTATCATTATTACTTGTTTACAAGTTCATATATACGACTTTCGTTACAACACCACCTTTAGGTCCATTATTCTCTGTCCATTGTGTGGGGATTGTAACCTACGGAGCAATATTATTGTGGGGTAGGTCTGGTATTAGTTTCCCTTACAGTGTATTTCCATCCACTATCAGAGTTTTCAGTGAATATCCTGCACATATTCTCTGCAGTCTCTCTCTTATCTATTTCCATTATTTCACTCACACCATTTGTTAATAGTACGTGTAATGTTTTATTGTCTTGTATGATTGTTTTTACGATATTAAATCCCATATGTCTTCTATTGTTTTCATTGTATAATATAATGTTACTACTGGTAGTAATACAATGAACGCTACTACTCCGGATATTAACGTTAACGTTAAACCTCCTACTAATATTACTATTAACATTAGTATTGTTAGTATGTCCATTATTAATTCTCTCATACCTTAAATATAATATATTTTTATTGTATTGTCCACAATGAATAACGTGGATTCGTATATTGAGACCGTGGATGAACGAAGTGAAATCCCTGGAACGTAGTGAACAGAGGTATCGATTACGGATACAGGGTATTCTTAATTAACGTACTCTTCTACACTATCAGGAACCATACTCATGTTAACCCATTCCGTAATGATGTCTATAAACAATTGTAAGTCGGCTTCGGTTACTTCCATTCCCATATTTTCCATTATTGGGTCATAAATATAGTCTACCGGAACGAATTCACCTGTCTCTTTGTGGTATATACCCATATTAACGTCGTTGTGGACTATTTCACCCTCTTCATAAGGTAGTACGTCGAATAACATGTCTAAACTGTTTAAGAGTCCTCTACGTAAAGCTTCTTTTCTTGCTCTTTCCATCGCTTGGTCTGAGTTATCCATGAATGATTTCTGTTCTTCTATATATTCTGGAATGTGTTTTTTCCATGAACGAATCCATGTATCTGCCGGGTATAAACGTTTAGTATTAGGATTACCGTTATTGGCTAAAACGTGTTTCATGTATTCAAAATCTTCTACTGGATAGAGATTTTCGGCATTATAAGGTAATATCTCATAATAACTGGTATCAGTATCGGGTCCTTCCCAATTTTCTGGTTGTCTGTATCGAATACCTGTAACT
>Ga0114997_10002871_pt1 | contig 13756 bp, 12 predicted proteins | sample ArcticOcean_MG_C_2_FD_87045 | JGI IMG/M metagenome (GOLD analysis project Ga0114997, IMG submission 87045) | Marine microbial communities from western Arctic Ocean - ArcticOcean_MG_CB4_136 | ecosystem: Environmental > Aquatic > Marine > Oceanic | place: Arctic Ocean: Canada Basin | collected... | reverse complement strand
TGCTGCATCAGTTAATAACCCTACCGTCACTATTCCTAGCTTAGCTGCCTCTTTAATTATGTTAATATGCCCTTCATGGATAAGATCGACACTCATTCCTACGTATACTTTTTTATTCATTATAATCCTTGTTCATGTTTATTATATTTTTTAAAAATATATTATAATTTTCTACAGATTTTGTATTTGATAAATTATAGTATTTATTGAGAAAATATTCTCTCTGTTTTTTTTAAAGTTACCTTTATAAGCGATCATTTTTTATTGCATCCCTTAGTTCTTGGAAATTACCTGCCACACATGATTTCATACCTAACGTATGGTCTACATGCTCAAAATAAGTTTTAAAGACATTGTTTTCTTGCTTAGAGCTCCAAAAGTCATGTAATCTCATGAGCTCTGTTTCATTGAAAGCATTACACCTTGAAATTTCATGATATACAGAATTCCTATTTTGTATTGCTTCAGCCATGACGGATTCCCATTTTCCGAATTAATGAATAGAACATCTTTTTGCAATCTTGCTTATAGTGAATTTTTTTTCAATATATTGATGATTATTTTTATTATTCATTTTGTACTAGCATAAATACATTCGCGCAATTTTTTTATATTTTGCCCAGAACCAATATTACTCATAAAAAATTTCTGAACATATTTATCTTTATAGATTTCATGATCTTGATTTGAAATACTAAGCCAATAATGTAGAATTTTTAGAAATTCATCATAGTTATAAGCCGTACATTTAGGTAGAATATGAGATAAAGATTTAAACTTTCTATAACGCCCTTTCGGATCATAGCAAATTGTTTTTTTCCCAGCATATAATGATTCATGAATCACAGAAGCTTCTGGGCCAGATACAACTATATCTGAAGCAGCCATTACCTCATAAGCAGACATATCATAATCATTAGCATGCTCAATATTTCTAATATTCTTGAGTTCTTTTATTTTGTCACTAAAAATTTCACAGGGTTCTACTGATTTCTTAGTTTTTAATAGAAAAACATATTCAGGATATAACTTTGACGAATTATATATGCCATTCAAAAATAAGCCATAAGACGTGCTATTTAGAACACCGTCACCGCCAAAGGGTGTATCAAAAAAAGAAATTACTTTGCTTTGATCATTAAGTCTCATGCGCGATACTTTTTTTAAAATTTTTTTCTTAAAGTTTTGATTTGAGTTTTCAATTATTATATCCGACATTACAGGGTCAATTTCAATATATTTTTTAATATTGCTGTCAAATGACTTTACATAGTTAATAGAAAATTTACTGCTTATAAATACGTCATACATCATATGAGTATAATCATGCATTTCGCTATACTTGATTTCCCCAATCTCATCTAGGATGCTTTCGGTGCTTGATAAATAAACAAAGTAAGACGTAACATTATTTTTTTTATGTGAAACTGAGGCAGTAATATCATCAGCAATCATCGTGCTAATAATTTTATCTATATTATATACACTATAAAATGCCTCCCATCTTATTTCATTTTTATATCTATTGAATAAAGCAGATGCTAGAGAAGGGTTTTTTATGATTGCTGCGATGGTCTTTATTTTTAGTATAAAAAATTTCTTATAAAATGATTTTATATATTCAAAGTTTAATAGAATAGTAAGTTTATTATGAATATTGACTACATTGAACCCTTTTGAACCAAACACATCTACCCAGGAAATATTACCATTACCTATACCCGTGAATATCACTTGTTCTTTTTGAATATTCTCTCCGTCTATGATTAACTGATCCGGTGTTAATTGCCAACCTAAAAGACCATCATCCATTTGAATACAGTATTTAAATTTCTTCTTCTTGGAAAAGAATTTAGAAGTTAACAATTTAAATTCAATATAAAAGAAGGTTTTTGAAATAAAATATATATATTTAGCAATATATTTGGCATAAAGATATACTCTTGCCATTGGATGTAATTTTATGTTACCAGGCAAAATATTATATTTATCCATTAAATCAAATATTTTAATATCAAAATCTAGAGGCCATATATAGATGTTATTATCAATAGAATAATATTCAGTAATCTTTTTAGCATAACTATAGGAATAAAATACTTTTTGAGATTCAAATAGTATTCTACTCCCTAATACATATTTAGAATATTTACTTTTATAAAATTCATTAATATATTCAAGTGACTTCTTATCAAGGAGATCCTCTATCAAATCATTTTCAATTGCAGATGCATTATAGTTTGATAAACGATATGCAGATGAATCTAAAACGCATTCACTATCAATGATTATAGTTTGTGGTACAAATCTGTCATTATTAGGGATATATTTTTTATACCAAAACAAAAAGTATTGGCAAATGCTCTTTCTACAAAATATTATGATTGACATGTTTAAAAATTACCAGGCAGTCCTTCCGCCATCTACGCTTACTACGGCGCCATTCATATAACTACTAGCGTCACTGCACATAAATAGAACTGTTGCCTTATATTCATCAGTTTTAGCCATTCTTCCCATTGGTATTAACTCTGAAAGCTTATTTTCAAAACTCTTATCATGATCGTTATAAGCTCCTCCTGGCGCTAGGGCATTGCATCTAACCCCTTCCTTTGCCCAATATGTAGATATATATCTAGTTAGTCCGATCAAACCATGCTTAATCACAGAGTATGTAACTGGCTTCACAGACTGCTTTTCTTTTGGCAGGTCTTTATCTTGATATAGAAATTGGCTTGGTGCAATTAATCCTAGATCTGAAGAAATATTGAGAATTACCCCTTTATTATTCTTAGACATTTCGACTCCAAAATGTTTGGAACATAAAAAGGCCCCCGATAGTCCAACAGAAATTTCAATATTCCATTGATTTAAATCAAAGTCTTCTAGTCTTGTTTTGTTGATTTTACTATCAGTCTCGTACTTCGCATCTATAGCTGCATTGTTTATTAGGATCGAGGGATAAGCATTAAATTCTTTATAAATTTTTTCTTTGGCAGATATAATTTGATCTTCTTTAGTAATGTCAGCATGTAGCGAGTAAAATCTCCCACTATATTTATTCGAAAAAATATTTTTTGATTTAGTCAAAGCTTTTTCGTCTACATCCAGTATGATCACTGTAGCTCCAGCTTCAAGCAATGCTTCGCAATGTTGCAAACCTAATAATCCTGCACCTCCTGTGATAACAGCAATATCATCTGATAAATTAAATTTTGATAGTACGTTCATTACTTATATTATATACCATTGCATAAGAATTTGTTTATACAAGTTTAATTGTTTGGTTTTTTGCATTCATCTATTATTGATAAGTTAGATGTTAGTGAATTTATATAATCTAGTTCCGAATTATCTGAATTCATAAAACAACTGAATTGATCTAAAAACATATTTTGATTTGAGAAGGTCCTTTCTTCAGACATGATTTTGCCATCATTGTCCAAATGTTTAAATTTACCAGAATCAATATCTAGAAAAAAATTAGTATTTTTTAATTTTACATTGATAGTTCTTTGAGTATTTTTAGACATGAAATCTAACTCAATGTTTACTTTGAAATCTTCATATATTAAAGTCATATGCGCAGAGTCTTCAACATCGAGCAATAGATTTTTTCGAGTGAATATTTGTGATTGAGTAGAGATTGGTGGTCCAAACAACCAGAGAATTAAATCTATCTCATGCGATTCTGTCAACAAAACCCCTCCTCCAAGTAGAGCTCTACAAGCATATAATTCTTTATAATTTTCATATGGATGCCATGCAGGTACATATGAGGATACCTTGATATCAATTTGACTTATTTCACTCATATTAATTCCATCTAACATCTTTTTAAGATTCAGGATTAACGGATGAAATCTCCTTTGAAAGGAGATCAGGAATCTTGTCTTATTTTTCAATAATATACTTTTAGCATTTAAAGCCTCTTTGTGGTTCATGCATCCTGGCTTTTCAACTATGATTGCCGCATCTTCGTTGGATGCTCGAATTACATGCTTGTGGTGAAGAGATGTCGGTGTTGCAATAACAACCAAATCTGGTTTTTGAAGATATGCTTCATCAAGATCACCGTATACATCAATATTATATTCTCTTTCTAATGTTGAATTGTTGTTCACGCTAAAATCTAAATTCAACAAAGGAGTTTTTTTCATGCACCGATAAGCAATCATATCGGCAAAAGGCAGTGTTTTTTTGATCACTCTTAGGTGTCTTTGCCCTGCTCCTCCGAGCCCAATGAACAATACTCGATTAATATCTTTCAAGTTAGATTTTCTATAAAAAAGTTAACTAATTGCATATTATATGCTGCAGTTTTCATAGGATATTTCCCGCGTGTAGTTTCAAAAACATAAGAGCCATTATAGTTAATATTTTTAAGTGATTGAAAAACATTATGAAAATTAACTAATCCAGTACCAAGTATTACATTATCATTTCTAATATTTTTATCTTTAATATGTATATGATTAATATTTCCCGACAACAATTCAATATCCTTTGGAAGATCATGCCCGAAAGCTATTCTGTTTCCTGTATCGTAAACAACTTTTATATTATTATGATTTATAATTTCCAATAAATTTAATAATTCTGACCCAGTTAAAATTGTTTCTAAAGATACTGAGATACCTAGCTTTTCAGCTTCATCAGCAATTACAGTCAAAGGCAATATGAATTCATTAAAATTTTTAGAATTTATTTCACTTTTATTAAAAAATGGCATTATATATTTCGTTATACCTAATTTAGAGCATTGGTGTAATAGATTTATGTTTTGCTGTATTACCTGATCTTCTTTAATGGCATGTTCGATAATATAATCATTACATAAGCTATGAATCGACAAGTTATTATCTAATGATGATGCTTTTATTTTTTTCAACCCCTCATCTGTCCAGATTGGATTATCTGGATTATGATTAATTTCAGAAATTAGCTCAATAAAGTTTATACCTAGTTCAGATGCTTTCTGAAACTCATCTCGCCACTCCTTTTGAGGAAACCATTGCAAACAACCTGGTGGTGAATTTATAAGACGACCCTGGATGATTCCAAATTTCAAATTATTATCCATATTTCACATCAAATTTTTTAATTAGCTTTTTTAGTATAGTAGCTTTTATTTGAGCAGTTTCAAGATCTCTATAATTCGTTTTAAATTGCATGATTTGTTTTTGAATTTTTTCAGCAACAGGAGTTGAAATCTTATGCTTATACTTGCTTTTTTTAATATATTCGAGAATTGAAGGTTCTAGATGTGGACAAACACAGGCTCCGTAAAAACCATCGCCTCCTAATTTTTTATATTCATTATAAAATCTTTTCCATGGGACTCCAAAATACTCCTCTCCCAAATAACGTAAAGCAAAAGTATAATGAGTATGGCTATACTTTTTAGGATTTCCTTGTTCAACCAACCAATCACAACCATGGATTGATTGCCTGAAAATTGCAGCAGCTTTTTGTCGTCTTGAAATGATTGATTTATATGATTGTAGTTGACCGAGACATACGGCAGCTACGATATTTGGCATACGATAATTGAGTCCTATTGTGTCAAATCTCTCATAATCTGGATCTTGTACTTGAGATATAGCCAAAGAAGTTCTCCCACCAGTAGCAGTCATATTCTTATAACCAATGCCAGCAAATTTTCTAATTTTGGTAGCTAGTTTTTTATTATTTGTACAGATCATTCCGCCTTCTGTAGCTCCACTCAGATGTTTTTTATTTTCAAAACTCCATATACCAATATCACCAGAGCAACCAGATATTCGCTTTTTATATTTACCCATAAAGTCTTGTGCGTTGTCTTCTATCACATATAGCTTGTGTTTTTTGGCAAGTTTAATTATAGGGTCTATGTCAACTGGAAGACCTTGTAGTGATACAACAATTATAGCTCTTGTTTTATTAGTAATTTTCTTTTTAATATTATCTGCAGTAATCAAAAAAGTGTTCTCATCTACATCTGCAAAAACAGGAGTAGCTCCCAAATGTATAGCCGCATAGGCATCCATGACAACCGTTAGTCCGGGCACGATAACTTCATCTCCAGGCCTCAAGTCAAGAGATGCTAGGCTTGCATGGAGTCCAGATGTTCCTGAGTTACAAGCTATATTATATTTTTGATTAAATAATTTTTTAAAATTAGATTCAAGTTTGCTGATAAAGTCTATTCCTTTATTGCTTAAAACATCTAGGACAAAATCAATTTCATTATTTGGAAATTTTGAATACTTTTTCTTAATTGTATTTATTTTAGAAATATATTTTTTCATTTATTTAGTTAATGTTTGATAGTGTTAATATTAGTCTTAAAATAACAATATTACTAGAGATTTCTCTTGGGAGAACGAGCATGAAAGAGTAATGACTTATACGCTTCTTTGTTAATAAAAAATTTAGTGGCAGATGAGCTCGTTAAGTTATCTTCTTCCACCAGAAGCTTATTTCTTTTTTCTTCATGATCCCATATTTTTGAAAGATGATCTTCATTGTAAGTTAGGTCACTTATAAAATCTGGATAGCTCACTCTTTGAGTTTTTGATGATGATAAATTTTTAATAAAGATATTTCTGCCTATCTTAGGTTTTTTATCCCCAAATAACTTGGGATAGTATTTTCTTATTTCCTCATAACAAAGATATCCTGCAATTAGTCCTTCTTTACTGACAGAAGCTCCTTCCCATTTATTCAGGTCTTCAGCATAAATAGATTTTTTGCTCTCAAAGTTATACGAACTATTAGAATTCCATTTTTCATCACTCAATGTCTTCCAGTTGTCATGAAGCAACATGCTGTCTTCAAACTTAAGATCTAAGTGGTCGCAAATCCTCTTCGATATTTCTTCTGGGAATTTACATAAATCTTCATATAAAATAATTAGAGCATCGTGCTTACTTTCATTGTGAAGCGCATGAGCAACATGCTTTCTCCAATGATGTAATACATATATCAAGGGATAATTTTTTTTAAAATTTTTTATAGATGCATATACTGCTAATGGGTTTCTGATTATATGAATAAATTTACTATTTGGGTATCTTGCATCCATCCATGGTTTAAAATCATCACAATATGCTTCCTTTGTTCCAACGTATTCAGTATCTCCATTATTTCTTATTACACTATATAAGCAATCTATGAGCTCTCCATATGTTTGACATAATAATATATTGTTCATATTCACTACAAGTCCAGGCTCCATGTATAGTGTTGATTCAAGCCTATTTTGTATTAATATTTTTTCTTGAGATTTAATTTCTATATCTAAATTAGTTTTACCAATCAATGTAACAATGTCGCTATAGGTCTTGTCAAAGAAGCCAGATGACAGGCTAAATTCATCAAAGTTCTTATTTACAAGAGACTGACTCTTAAGTTCTCCATATAAGCAGAGTTTATATATAAATAGTAGTACATCTGAGCCAATTCGAATCTTGCTATGTGCATTCATAATTCTTGAAATAAGCGTTGAACCAGACCTAATCATCCCTGATATTAAAATTTTTTTATTATTATTACTTTTCACAAATCATTCCAAATAAGCCTTTCTCGAGTATATTCCTGCAAACTAAGTTGTTTTTTTTAAAAAGCTATTCTCTTCCAAGTAACTAATTAACTTATCGAGACAATCTTCTACATTATTTATATCTGTACGTAAGATTAAATTAGGATTTATAGGTATTTCATAATCAGATTGAACCCCTGTAAAATTTTTAATTTTTCCAGCTATGACTTTTTTATATAAGCCTTTGCTGTCTCGTTCCATACAAACATCGATAGAACATGAACAGAATACTTCGATAAAATTACTATCACCAATAAGTTCTCTAGCTCTATGTCTGTCAATTGCGATTGGAGAAATGAATGCAGCAAGAACTACTACTCCTGAATTAATAAATAGTTTACTCACTTCACTAGCTCTTCTTATATTTTCTTTCCTGTCATTTTTTGAAAAGCCTAAGTCAGAATTTAAATCATTTCTCAAATTATCCCCATCTAATAAAGCCGTATGAATTTTTAGATCATAAAGTTTTTTTTCTAAATTTTTTGCTAAAGTTGATTTACCTGAACCAGAAATACCAGTGAACCAAATAACATATGATTTACGTTGATTAAATAAAAGCTTCTCTTTTTTGCTTACAAGAGATTTTTCTATTTTATTATTTTTTTTAATATCAGATTTTAAGTTTAAGGACATTATGTTACTTTTTTTCTTTTCTTTATTTTTACTAACCAAGAGCATATATTGGCTTGCATCAAAATAATTTCCATTTAAATCTCTATAGTAGTCTATAAATACTGCTTCTTGTATGAAATTATATTTTTGCAATGCTTGAGTTGATCTAATATTATTTTTAGCGGTCACAGCGGTAATTCTATAAAAATGAAGCTTATTTATAAGATGATTCAAGGCTAATTTCATTGTCGCTGAAAATATTCCTTTGCCCCAGTAATTTGGAGATAATACATAATTAATTTCACATGAATTTCTCATTAAATCAATGTCATGAACCCCAAATGTCCCAATAATTTTTGAGTCTTTTTTTGTTTTAATGAAAACCCAGTTCGCAGATTCTATATTAGAGCGTTCAATTAATCTTTTTAGATACTCCTTTGTTTCTTCAATTCTTTGATGAGGAAGAAGTTCAAGGTATTCATATAATCTTGGGTCACTTGAATACTCAAACATATCTTCAAGGTATTTCATATCAAGCTCAACTAGCTCAATATTTTCATCAGCAATATTATCAAGCCGTATCATTTTTTAATTTCTGGCTCACTAAAAACATAAGGAGTGGGCTGGTCTTTATTCAAATTTTGACACTCTAGTGAATAATCTCTAATCTGTTGGAATATATCCATTCCTACATTTTGACTCCATTGATCATGAATTCTTTGAGTTATTGGCCCAAGCTTTCCGCTTCCTATGGGTAACCCATTAAACTTAGTTACAGGTAACAAGCAAAATGGAGTAGCCGTCATGAATGATTCATCAGCCGTATATGCGTCATATGTTTCAAGATTTTTTTCTACACATTCAATCTTTAGCTGCTCGCATAAGTCGAATATATAATTACGACTGATCCCTACTAATATATTTCTTGGTTCTGGCGTATAAACAACTCCATTCTTAACAAAAAATATATTATCACCACTTCCCTCTGCGATAAAACCATCAGTATCAAGCAATAAAGCCCAATTATTTTTTCCTTTAAATAAAGAAGCTTCGATATTTGCCATCTGATACCACATTCTACTTCTATTTTTAATTTTTGGTTCCATTAAACTTGCCGGTATAGCTCTTTGACTTGTTACGACCGCATTAATTCCCTCGTCTATTAATGTATCCATACCAGCAACAGTCCATTTTAAAGGGAAATCTGCAACTATTACTGTTGGCTCTAACTTGTTATCAAATATTGACGAATATATGCCTAGAGGTCCTCTGCTAACATTGATTAACAATCTATGCTCATCATTTGGTTCAAATGCATCTTGATTCTTTTCAATTGTCTCGTAGCAAATTTTTTCCAATTCTTCTATTGATAGCTTCATGGGTATTCTTAAAATTTTAATACCAATATACATGCGCTCAAGATGTTCTCTTAGTTTAAATTGTTTTTGATTAAAAGACCTGGTCATTTCAAAAACCATGTCCCCAAACATTAATGCAGAATCAAATATTGATACTCTTGCATCCTTTTCCTCAACATATTTACCATTCTGGTAAACAACTCTATTTTTTTTCATATAACTCACTACCTGTTATGCGTTTATTATATTCTTCAAGTAAATAATTTTTAAATATCAGCTCTACGAATTCCCAATCTTCTTTTTCATCAATTTCAAATGACTGCCAAAACTTATTTGGTATCATGCCAATATTACCACCAAACCTATTTAAATTATTAATCATAATTTCTGGCTTAAAAATATATATTGCACCATTTTCAACATATTCCATTTCTCTAAATTGTCTAGGCTCTTGAACTTTATAATTATAATTTACACTAATTAGCTTGCCATCTTTATTTTTTTTCCAGATTAAGAAATCTTGAAGTTCCGCGCTAGAGAATGCTGAGTCCCAATTATTATGATCAAATAAATTAACAGCCTTAGATAAATCATCAGGTTTACGCAATGGAGCAGTGGGTTCTAACATTATTACAGATTTATATTCATGACCTATTATATCAAACGCATGCAAGATTGCTTCTTCAGATTTTGCATGATCACCTGATATCTCATCAGGCCTCTTGATTTTTATAGCACCATAACTTTCCGCTATATCAAGTATTGCGTCTGAATCAGAGCTTATATATACATCGTCAATTTCTTTTGTTAGTTTTGCTTGAATTACAGACCATGCTACCAATGGTTTCCCTAAAAAATCTAATATATTTTTATTTGGTATTCCTTTTGATCCACCTCTTGCAAGTATTATTGCGATAACCTTATTACTCATTAATTAAATTCCTTTAGCTAGCCATCCGCCATCAACAATTAAATCTGTTCCTGTTATATAGCTTGAGGCATCAGAAGCTAGAAATATTGATGGTCCAACCATCTCTTCAGGTTTAGCCCATCTCTTTAAAACAGTTTGTTCAGATCTCATTTTTCTAAGTTTCTTATCAGTCCAACTCTTTATATTCATTGGAGTAGCAGTATAACCTGGCACAATATTGTTTACCCTGATTCCATATTGGCCCCACTCGACTGCCAATGCTTTGCTTAACTGTTTAACCGCGCCTTTAGATGCAGCATAAGCTGGGTTATTCGGAAAACCTTGCTCAGCCCCTATACTCGTATAATTTATAATACTGCCTTTAGTTTTAGATTTAATCATGACATCGCCTAGTTTTTTACAAATATAAAATATTGCAGATATATTTATATCCAAAGTTTTATTCCAATCTTTTTGTTTATATTGATTAGATTGACCCGGTATAGTAATACCAGCACAATTAATCACTACATCAGGGCAGGCATGTATCTTTATATATTTTTTCAAAGCAAGATCAAGTGAGCTTATTTTACTTAAATCGCATTTAATGAATTCAGTATTATTTAAGTTTACTGGTTTTTTAATATCTAAATTTGTCACTATAGCGTTAGCCTTAGAAAACCCTTTGACTAAAGCGTTCCCTATTCCACTGGAGCCCCCAGTAATTAGTATTTTTTTATTAGATATATCAAACATATAGTTAAGTATTATATAGCTTTTAGAGTTTATTTTCTAACTCTTTTAATGCAACCCAAAAACCTTCACCATTATTCTTATGACCCTGCCAAATTTCAGGAATAAATGATTGAATATTTTTTGATTTTTTTATAACATTTAAAATATTTTTAAAATCAATAGTCCCTTCGCCTATCTGCAATCCTTCTCCATCAACTCCATAAGCATCTGCTATATGATAATGCTTAACATATGGTGATAATTTCTTGGTATATTCTATATGATCCATTTTAAAAAAATTACATGCCATATACGAATGTGAAATATCATGGCAAATATTCAATTTATTTTTTTTACAAAATTTTATAATTTCATTTGGGTCCATGAATAAGTTTTGATATCTTTGCCCACCAAAATGCCATGGGAATGGAGCCATGTTTTGTGGTAGTAAATGCGTCCCCATATGATTCAAAGACCGAAAAGACTCCGAGAGTAGATTATAGTATTTTTCTCTTGATTTTAAAGTCATGAAACTATCTTTCGAGAATCCTCCGCAATTAACAACAATCATTGGATTTTCGCTTTTAGGGAAATATTTTTTTAATTCTATAGTTTTGTTAATGACATTTTGAAGGTACTTAATAGATAATTTTCTATACTTAATATTATCAGAACATAAATCTAACAAATGATCATTCTTAAATAACTCAGGAGCATGAACTAAGAAATCACAGTTATTCTTTTTAGATAAGAAAGAACTAAAGTTCTCTTCAAGGTCATCATAACTCATATGGAACTCAATAATATCTGGACTAATTATTTTTAATAATTTTTTAACATCATGCAGTCTTACAGGAATCCCCCATTTTGATTTAAACTTATAAAATTTTTTAGGTTTTAGTATTTTTTTAAAATCAGATAAGAACAGAGGTTTTCCTGACTCTATGTTTTTATTTACTTTCTTCCCTATAATGTTTTTTATATTTTGTGGACTCATTCCCTGTCCTGGGCTTTTGATATCTAGCATGGATCTTGTAATTCTAGTTCCTAGTTTAATATTTTTTAAACTAAAAATACTTTTAGACAAGTTCTCCCGGTTTATCATTTCTCCCTGAGAAATGACTCTATCATCATTACTCCCCAGACTTACCTCTAACTCTCTTAGGTTGCGCATAAATAATTCAAACTCACCTATATCTAGGCTAGCAGCATGGTCCGGGCCCTCCATGTTTTTATCCAATGTAATATGTCTCTCGATTATGCAGGCACCTTTAGCAACAGCAGACAATGTTGACATAATTCCACGATCATGTCCTGAATATCCAATCGGAACATTATGTTTTTTAATCAATTTATCTATATAATTTAAATTAATATCTTTTAAAGGTGTTGGATATGTTGAATTAGTATGTAGTAGAGCAAATATTGCTTTCTTTGACTTCAATTGTTTAACAGTTATATCAATCTCTTTTTCATCACTCATTCCTGTTGATAATATTATTGGTTTTTTTGTTTTAAGAATATAATCTATTAGGTCAGTATTCGTTAAATCAGCAGATGCAATTTTATATGCAGGCACATTTAATTTTTCTAAAGTATCAACACTTTTTTTATCCCATGGTGTACACATAAAAATTAAATTTTTAGATTTTGCATATCTAGATAGTTTCTTAAACTCGCTTAAGTTTAACTCAAACTTTTTAAGTAAATTTATAGTATATTGAGTAGATAAATCTCCAGACGAGATATCTAATGCGTCTTTTGAATATAGCTCCTTAAGATTTCGCATTTGAAACTTTACGCAATCTACTTTCATTGCTGCGGCATAATCGATTAGCTTTTTAGCTCTAGAGAATGACCCGTTATGATTCATTCCTATTTCAGCTATCACAAAGACTTTATTTCCTTGTTTTATATTGTAATCCTGAATTCTCATATTTTGTTTTTAGTTGTCCATGAGCGTAGACCATTGTTATCAAAAGTAAATGGCTCTACAAATAATTTCTTTTTCTTCATTAATTTGATAAAACCTATTTTTTTATGAGTGGGAACATAAAATAAAAAATACCCGCCATCACCTGCGCCTAATAGTTTTCCGCCTGCTGCTCCACTTTTAATTGCGTAATCATACATTTGATCTAAAAATTTATTAGATATTTTCTTAGAGAATTTTTTCTTTGCTTCCCAGGCTTTTCCTAATAAACCACCAAAATCACCTATCTTTCCTTGCAGAAGACTAGATTTCATTTGATAAGCTATCTCTTTCGTCTTTTCCGCATATTCCTTTTCATTTTTTGTTTTCATCCGTTTTTTGATATCATTATGAATATCTCCAGAGTTATGGTTTTTACCGGTATAGCATAGTAAAAGAGAGTCTTCCAATTCATCCTTTATATCATCTTTGATTCTAAGCGGATTAACAGTATTACTTTTATCATTAAATTCTATGTAGTTAAAACCTCCGAAAACTGTCGCATACTGATCTTGCCAACCTCCATTCAACTGCAAAACTATTCTTTCTGAGTGAAAAGCTAGTTCCACAATTTCATAAACATCGAG
>Ga0114997_10002870_pt1 | contig 13760 bp, 14 predicted proteins | sample ArcticOcean_MG_C_2_FD_87045 | JGI IMG/M metagenome (GOLD analysis project Ga0114997, IMG submission 87045) | Marine microbial communities from western Arctic Ocean - ArcticOcean_MG_CB4_136 | ecosystem: Environmental > Aquatic > Marine > Oceanic | place: Arctic Ocean: Canada Basin | collected... | reverse complement strand
CCCATATTAGTAGAGGAATAAGAGGAAGAATAGGAAGAAGAGGACGAAGAGGAGGAAGAAGATGATGATGAAGATGAGGACGAAGAGGAAAAATAGGATGACTTCTTCTGCTTTGCCATCGCCTGTGGGATCGCCCCGGTCATGGGGGTTCATTGGTATATGTAATGTACGGGTTGTGCTTGCGTTAACGGGATTGTATATATCCCATTGATAATATTTGGTTCAATTTTTATCAATGATCAAACTACACACCATGTTAATAGTTATTCAACGTGGGAGGATATACACAATATTATATTTTTTACAACGTACTACCGATATAAATGTGTAAAAAAATAAAAATATGTAACATTATATACAATTGGTTATGCATACTACAAGAAAACTAGTTATGACACATGTTCCACGACGATCTACCCCTTATTCCAATCCAAGAGATATTCGTCCCACACTTACTCACAAAGCCTTGCCATGTGCGCAGACTTCCTTCAACGCCCCAATTTGCCACGAGTTCGATTTTGTTTTTGCCGGTAAATTTCAAAGTCCCACAATTCACATCGAGTTTTTTTATCCCATAAACACCGTCTGAATCGGCCTCAACGATTTCACACAAACGACCCTTTACACTATCTTTATAAACACCCGGTACCAACTTACCCATCAAACACGAACCCCCCCTACGCCATGGTGCGACGTATATCAAAACATTCTTCGCCCTGGTCGACTTTATCATGGCGGACATAGCGCTACGAGAAGCGTGTTTCGGGTAGTTAACGTGTTTATTACCTTTATATGCTGTCCAATATACATCTTGTTGTTTTTCATAAAAAAAGTTCAATTTTTTTATGAAAAAGTTAGACATATCAATTAATTTAAGTATTTTTTTACCAACGTATAAACGCGTTCCTTGTTTTTTAAAATGTAAGACTTTACAAAATCGAACAATGTATAATAAAAGATTATAACGCAACAAGAAAATATTAACGATAACGCAAACATAAATCCATCTTTAAAAAGATATGAAAAACTAATGGCACTTATGGCGGTAGATGGTAACCAATTTGTCATCATTAAAGGTATTACCATAAGAATGGCATTTAAAATCATAAAGACCGATGCCATCTTTAGAAATAATGTGTTAAACATTGTTTCATTTCTTTTTTTGAAAATCGTTTCCATTTTTAATAAAGCGTAATCCATGTGTCCATGGATGTTTTCTCTAAAATAAGACACGTCGAATTTTTTACGTAAAATGAATTCGGGTAAATAAACATATTGTCTACCCATTAAAATCTGAATTGAAAGAAAAATTGTAATAAATCCACCCAACATCGTGGAAGAACCGAATGCGTAAGCGGGAGATGGAATTGACGTGGGGAAGGTTATAATAAAAAGAATGGCGAATATTCCATCATGTTTAAAATATTCAATAAAGTCCCGAATCGTATGATTATCCTTTTTAATCAGTTTATTAAACTTATCCCTGAAGCTTAACATTATATATAGATTATATTAAATTTAATAACACCCGCCATGATAAAATTATATTTTTACCTAAAATATAATTTTATATATTACTCTGTGGTGGGGTTGAACCACCGACCTTGGGTTTATTAGACCCACGCTCTGACCACTGAGCTAACAGAGTTTATCACGACAATATATCCCGTGTCGGACATTGCGTCCAATAATTCATTTTATCAACCTATATACTTATTCCATATCGTATGTTGAAATTTTTTCGGTTTTAATATCATAACATCCATGCGGGGTTAAATCCGAATTAAACATTATTCTTTGGTTGGGATCCATTAGTTTCGGATCTTTATAAATATAATAAGTTGTGCCCGATACGGAGATTTCTTCTAATTGCGATTTATTTATTTCTATAATTTCCTCCTCGGATAACTCTTCATCTACCTCTTTTATAAGTTGGTCTATTTGTTTAGACAATGATTGTTTTTTATTTTTATCTGGTTTTGTATCGGGATCATTTGTTTTTGATTCTGATTCTGAAGCTTTTGAATCGGATACATTTTTTTTCGGTCTCCCCCTACGTTTCACCTCCTTAATTAATTCCAATGGAGGTATTTCAAGGCCAATGCTATCCGCATATTTTATTGCTTCACCTAGGTCAATCCCCAACTTTTCAGCAACATTCGCATATCTGGCCGGCTTTCTCCCCCGGGAATCCCTCCAGTCGCATGACCCCCTATCTTTTATGTTCCCAAGGGTTTGTTTTTCACATGAAGCGCAATACTCTCCATTATCGGGTTTTTTATTACATTGAATAAACAATGTATGGACGCTCTTTATTCCCTTACAATTGTCTTCGAAAACACGACCACAATATGGTAGTATCGTTTTGTTTACATGTATGCCGGACGAACCAGTTGTGGTAGCCCGGGACTCATTCAATTGAAAATATTCTTTCATGTATTCTTTTATTTCCCCTATTGGTAATTTAAAAGCACCCTTTTCTTCAAGAAATAACACAATGTCATTAAATTTGGATTCCATTTGGTTCTAAGGTGTTTGTGGGTCATCATAACGACCAATAAATTTTTCAATTTTTTATCATACCATTAAAATACAAAAATGACTACTGCGGGATTCGAACCCGCGCTTGCGAACAAATCAGGGCCTAAACCTGATGCCTTAGACCACTCGGCCAAATAGTCAATGCTGGGAAAGGGGTCAAATAGTATGGGGAGCAGTGATGGTAACATTTGTAATGCCTGCCGAACAGAACCCCTTAAATAAACTATAACCCAGCCTTAATAAAATGCTGATTCATATATTTCTGAATGTTAAAATAATTAATCTCATCGGTTGGTTCGGACTTTAATAATTTCCGTAATTTATTGTCGGGAACAATGGTTTTCTTATTTTCCTTTTCTTGTAGCTCGTTTGAACGTATGTAATCTATTAAGTGTCGCGTTACCTCCGTTCTCGCTATTTTTGTACCGGATGGTTTTCCCATAAATTCACATAATTCGTTGGTTATATTTGAAGGCATTGCGAACCCGGATAATTTCCTTGGTTTTTTTTGTGAATTTTTCTTTTTCTCGCGTTCATAACAATTTAGTTTCTTATTTACGTTTTTTTCTAACCCACGAACCGTGTTTTGCAAGGCCGTTAGTTGCTGTTTTAATGTAGACAACGTTGTTAATACCGAACCAAACTCGTTGTCTATATCATTCGCTTCATTTGGAATATTGTGTTTATTTTCCATTGATATAACTACTTACATAACATAGGCTTTAAATTGGTTTTTTCACATATGCTATAAATTAATAGTTATTTATAGCGCATATTTTTAATTTTTATTATATAAAATAATTCATTATTCCTCGCGGATGCCCTGTTTACCCCCGGCCCTTCTATTATCCTTCTCTTTAACGAGTGTCCAAATCTCCCCGTCCCTAGCTCCTCCGCCCATCAATCGAACCTGTTGCCCCCTACCCCTGCCACCACCAGATGATCGCTCGACCCTTCCGGAATCACCCGCATCGTCCCTGGTATGCTTGATCTCGGCCCTAGTTTCGCACATTAACTTCCCCTTCGCGATGCCACTGATATTAACTGCCTGAAATTCATGTTCGCCCCCCGTAGCAGCATCCAGGATAAACTCAACATACTCCCCCTGCATTAAATATTTATACTGTTCATTTGAAACATTGATACCCGAGTGATGTGCGAAAATCTCAGTATCCAATTTATCACCTCCTCCACCCGAAACAATTGTAATAAACCCGTACCCGGCCTTATTATTGAACCATTTTACTCGTCCAATATAAACACTGCCGTCCTTTTCATTTTCGGTGTTAACGTTTTTATCACTCATTATACTCTATGTAGATAAAATCTCTTTATATATTTTTACATATTTATTATTAGCTTATATTTATTACAAACTACTTAACGCGTTTCACATATTAAACATATTATGAAGGTTTGTTCCGGGGAATTTATATCAAACGAAGAAATGGACTCATTCTTTTCTAATTGGGAATTTGAGTTATCTGATTTCCAAAAATGGGCCATCTGGGCATTATTGAATAATAAACACGTTCTTATTACGGCTCATACGGGTTCGGGTAAAACGATTCCAGCGGAAGCAGCAATACTACATTTTACTAACATGGGAAAACGTATTATATATACGTCCCCAATCAAGGCTTTAACAAATCAAAAATTTCACGAATTTACAAAAAAATTCCCGAATATTAGTTTTGGTATTTTAACGGGAGATAATAAATTCAACCCGGAGGCACAGGTATTATTAATGACGGCCGAAATATATAGAAATACATTATTTAAAAAGGAGATGATAGATGCGGGTGACGCAATACAGGAAAACCTATTATCATTTGAAATGGATATTAACAAGGATCTCGGGTGCGTAATTATAGATGAAGCGCATTATATAAACGATATTGACAGGGGGAGGGTATGGGAAGAAAAAATAATATTGACCCCTCCAAGTATCCCACTGTTGCTTCTTTCGGCGACCATTTCAAAACCGGAAAAATTAGCTTCTTTCATTGAACAACGTGGTGGACCCGATGTATTTATATGTTCCACCGATAAAAGGGTTGTCCCATTAACCCATTATGGGTATATTACTATACCCGAGTCGTATATTAAAAACATGAAACGATCAGATATTGAAAAATATAAGTCGTTTAATAAATTCATAACATTAAAAAATTCCGACAATATGGGTGGAAATTTCAATGAATTTGAATATGATAAATTACGGCAAATATATAAATATATTAGTATCAATAAAATACGAGTTAATAGAAATTTCGTTTTAAATAGTTTGGTTGAAAAGGTTAAAAATAATAAATTATTACCCGCAATCATTTTTGTGTTCTCTAGAAAACAGGTCGACGAACTGGCGAGTAAAATCCAAATACCCCTATTCGAAGAAGATTCAAAAATACCATACACAATTGAGAAAGAGTGTGAAAAATTACTTCGTGGAAAATTGTCTAATTGGATGGATTATACTAAATTGGCGGAATATACGCGTATTATTAATTTATTGAAAAAGGGTATCGCGGTCCATCACGCGGGAATACTTAAAGAATTTAGAGAAATGATTGAACTACTTTTTGAAAAAAAGTATATTAAATTACTATTTGCCACGGAAACCTTTGCGGTTGGCATTAATATGCCTACTAAAACTACGATATTCACCTCTTTGGAAAAATTCGATGGTTCAAAATTTAGACCACTGGAACCAAGCGAATATACCCAAATGGCGGGACGAGCGGGTCGCCGTGGATTGGATTTAAAGGGGACGGTAATACACGTTAATAATTTAATTTCAAAAAACGATCTTACGACAATAGATTATAGAAACATACTAACCGGTTCTCCCAAGTCAATATCATCCAAATTTGAAATACATCCAAATTTATTACTTCATTTGATTTCTTCTGGAAACAATAATATATATGATTTCATTAATAAAAGTATCATTAAAAGAGAAATAGACGATGACGCCGAATATATCGAAAACGAAATAAAAGAATTAACCACGAAAATAAATATTAAAAAACAACTTAATGTGGATACAGATACATTTGAAAAACTGCATTCGTTGGAGTCGGAAATGCAGAACGCCAAACCCAAGAGAAGAAAAAAACTAAATAGAGAATTTGAAAATATAATTGAAATAGAGAGAAATACAAAAAAGGAATATAATAAATATAAGGATTATCTCTCTTTAATGGACGATGAAAGGGGGTTGATTATTAGAAAAAATAATACCAACGAATGGATAAAAAACACATGCGACTCACAGGTGAAATTACTAATAGACTGGGGGTTTTTATTGGATATAAACACCCTATCCAATAAAGGGAAGTATGCACTGTGTTTCCAAGAGGTGTTTTCTTTGCCATTCGGAGAAGTATTAAATAGTGATATATTCAATAAGTTAACGCCTATGGAAATAGTATCGTGTATTTCATGTTTTACGCATATACGTCTAACCGAAGACAATACGGTAACGCTCTTAAACGGCACCCTATTGGGTGAAAATATAGTACACGTTATTAATAATATCGAAATGATCTACGGGAAATATAACGATTTATTTGATAGGAATTATATTAAAAATATCGAACATACCGAACTCCAATATAATTTATGTGAAATAATGTTGAGATGGTGTAAAGCCGACAACGAACAAACGTGTTCGGCTATTATAAATGAATTCAAAATGTACGATATCGGATTGGGGGATTTCGTGAAAGCCGTATTAAAAATTAATAACGTATGTCAAGAGTTGGAAAACCAATGCGTTATTTCCGAAAACACGGAATTACTTCAAAAATTAAAAAGTATTCCCGAATTAACACTCAAACACTGCGTTTCAAATCAGTCTTTATATTTGTAAAAATAATTTAATAACCACGTTTCCGATAAAGGCCGAGATGATCGAATGGGTTAAAATATATTAATTCATATTAAAGCTATACGTATAGTTAATCAAATGTATGGATTTATGGCACACATTGTTCCGTATTGGATAATGGTTTTAGTATATGATAAAAGAAATACACGACATTTCAAGTTAGCCGTATATAATAGTTTAATTAACCAACTACTTGTGACAGCACCCGCCATATATATAGGTTTACAATATTATCCGATACATAATAATAATCTATTACTGTCTTTGGTATCATTGCCTGTCCTGGTTATAACGGGTGATATTTATTTTTACACCACGCACCGAATAATGCATACAAAATATATATGGAAATATCATAAATCTCATCACGCCGATGAAGTATGTATAGCCAAAGCATTAGATGCTGATATACCCGAACATTTAATATGCAATATCGGGTCATTTGTTATCGGGTTTTATATTCTATTATATTTTGGAATTTCAATAAATATTTATGTAATTTATTTGTGGATTGCTTTATCAACCATTTCGACATGCATTAGTCATAGCTCTAGTATGAGTAAAACACCATATGACACAGGTAATCACCGAATACACCATGAACTATTAAAATATAATTTTGGAACAGGATTCTATATAATGGACCGGTTATTTGGGTCATATAAGACAATCCACAACATTAATACAAATGGTTTCACTTAGGAAATTACAAATTATATTACTTAATTCAAGTGGAATATTTTTAATATTGTATATGTGTTTTTTGGTATATTTTATAGTTAATTTGATACGGCGTTCATTTTCATTCTTTACTCTAATTGTTAATTTATAATCATGTGATTTGGGAATCCCCTACATATCATGTAACTCTTTCCCTTGAACGCTATTGAAATCATTATTCAATCTTATCAATAGAATAGACATGGTTGTAAATGTGTATTATAAATGTATTAAAAAATATATTATATTTTATAAATAATGTACTGGTCGTGGAACACACAAGGTGCAAAAATTATCTTGATGTAAATTTAACACTAGCTTCAAATGCACCACCGGGCGCATAGTACATTTCAAGCCAACGAATGGATAGTCTTTGTAAAACTTCGAGGGATACCCTCTCTTCGGGCGTACGCTCCAAGGGCACGGAATTGGCGTCGTCTTTGGTCTCTTGTGCCGGGGTATCCAAATCCAATCCTTCACATTTCAACATCGGCGTGAACCTGGGTTCCCCATAGTCCTCAACGCGAATGTCAACGGGTGTATCGGTAACGGACAGCTTACCAAATAATGCGCTCAATTCCTCTTTATTCTTGATGCGTTCGCCGTTCTCGAGTGCATACATGTCGGAAGTTGACACTATTCCCAAGTCTAGCAGTTTCTTTCGGCGCTTCGCATCGAGCATAGTCAAATGTTTTATAGCAGCAATCGCCTTAGTCTGAACCATATTAAGTTTATTTCCCACAGAGTTGAGTTGGTGGTTTTTTATTTTTCGTATTGCTTTAATACAACCTTATCATGGCTAAAATATGGGTCAATTTTATTAAACGGATAATTAAATATAAATAATATAATAAAAAATATTATATCATTTATCCCAGATGCTTAATATGACAAATTATGGAATCGCTATTCTTACTTTTTGGTGCATTCTCTCTTCGTCTAAAAATAAATACAATTTGAAGTTGTAAAAATTATTTGCTTCTAAATCGCCAATTGTTATTAATTTTTTTACCATTTTAATATCGAATAAATACACTTGATATTGAAACATGGAATCGGTTCTTTTCATTTTATCGAATATATATCCCCTGTGTATTTTATCAACTATATCGGATTCAATGCACATTTTAAGGAGAAAACATTCATTTTGAATTGTTCTAATAGATCTCATTGTCGTATTAATGAACGTTATGTTTTCATCTGTCGTCCATGAGTTATAAAAATCAATACTATTAGTTGTTAAGTTGGTTATATCTAGAGATAATTGTATGTCAATTATATTAAGAAGATCAACCAATCTCCTAATGGGTGATGTAATATGTGTGTATTTATCTAACTCCAATGCGTCATGCGTTTGCAATGTGTCATATTTATTATAATTGCCCCCGCTACTATGCCACGTGTCTAAAAATTTATTTATATCTTCATTTTCGGTCTTTTTCTTATCCTTTATTTTACAGAATGACACAGACCTAAATATACCCCTCTTTTTAATTGATAGTGTATCGGCAGAAATATGATTCATCAATATCATCAAATATGTTATGATATTATGACTATTTTTAATTTTACAAATATATTTACGTAATGTATTTGATTTTTTAACAATACCAAATACATTATTATATACCCCATCCTTTTGTAAATCAATGCTATCATATTCGTAATTTCGTTTAACTCTGATAATACTATTTGAATAAACGTAATCAATTATATTTCCCGTGTTTTTTTCAAATCGTATATCTAACGCAAGTGCAAATCTATCACAGCCTTCTTTTAAACTACATAAAATATCCGATAATACCGTTGGAAGCATAGGTAGTTTCCTATCCGGTAAATAAATAGTGGATATTCTTTTTGAAAACGACCCCCAAAGATTATTATAATCCATCCACAGAGGCACGTTTGCGATAAATACAGTTAATTTGTCGAAATCGGGGTGTTCTGTATTGCATGAAAACCCGTCGTCAAAATCTTTACTATTTTTGGGATCAATTGTAATCACGTGTTCGTTTCTTCTATCAATCGTGTTATAATTTTTTATAATTTTTTCGATAATTTCTTTTTCTTCTCTCATGTTAATTTTATTCCTAGTTTCCTTTGTGAATTTTTGGATAGAGGAATTTAAACTTCTACAATATAATTGATATTGATAAAAACTCGGTAAACTACATGTTTCTCCTAAATTTTGGTCAATTAAAGCGACCGGGTGTTTATTATCCCAATCCTTAAAGTAAGTAATAACATACCTATTCCTTGAATTTTTAGAAAACCCCATAGACCTTTTATACGGGACAAGAAATATTGGTAATCTTTTATCATCGGGTATAAACTTATAGAGAAACCTTTCGCCATATTTACCAAACGTAATATCGTTTGTTAATATTAATACCCCCGCTATGGATACATCCCTAACCGGCGAATTAACGATGTTTATAATTCCGCATTCAGATACATTAAAAGTATCGAAGTTAAATAACCCGTGTGTTATCGGGTTTATTTCCCCACTTTCATCGTTTTCACCCGTTTCATTATTCAATATAGTAAACGATGTATAATTACGGTCGAAAACCTTTATACGGAACATTATTAATATCATTATTATAAAATAAAAAATATACATCAATTTTAACCCGGTCGGGTATTATGGTTTTTAATTTTTATTTGCACATAATTAAATTCCTTCAAACATCATATTTCCATAATTCAACAATTTAATCGATTTATTTTTTTCATTACGAAGACCTATTATTATAAATTCATTGCTTAAAGTGGATATTGGACTGCCCCCCAATTCATCGTCGCATTCATCGTCGCATTCATTATACATAAGCCTATGTTGCGTAGAAATGTCATCCTCACAAGAAATAATAATTTCCGTTAACATTCTTTGTTTTTTTCCCCAAGTCTTTAATGAACTCTCATCCCATATCTTATTTTCTCTTAGCCATTTCTCAACATCTTTTAGAGCATTAAAATGGCTCATTTTAAATTTTATCGTATATATTGATTAATGTTGTATACATGATGAATTAATTCATTCAATTTTTTTCACTACTTTCATATCATCAACTTTATTCTCTTCATTTTTATTATTCTCTTCATTTTTATTTTTGGAAATATTAGTAAACAACTTTCTATCTATATTTTGCTGTTGTAAAAATTCCATTATAATGGTTGGGGTAATTGCGATAACATTCATGTATGTCCTGTATTTGAAAACTGATATGCTTGAAATTTCATTATAATAAATACTAAAATTCCAATACGCGGGTATAAAAATCAACTGTCCTTCTTTTAAATCCACATCCAAAACCTTTACTTTATTGAATTGTCTCATATATTCTTTTTGTATGCTCCACGGATTCATGGGAGAGATATACTCCTTATTCTCATAATCATTTTTAATATTTAAATACTTGGTGTAGTTGGGGGGAATAAGTTTTAATTTTATATTACCTGATGTGATATAGTAAAAATTTCTATATGTATTATTGTACTTGAGGGGGGTGGTTGCCCCCTGTGATCCGGATAGTAAATCATATATACACGTTGAAACCATGGGTGGTCTTAAAAAACCATCGTTATATTTATATGTTTTAAGTAGTCCCGTTTCCTGTAAAAATTCATAGTTATTCTCCGTAATAAGTTTTTTATCCCCGTCGCCTTGAAAAAGTTTCAATGCTTCGTTCAAGATTAGGGGTAAATGCAATTGTTTTCCCTCCTTAAAATTCCAATCATTGTTTCTAATTTTAATATCAAATGCCCCGTGATTGTCATCAAGGGATTGTAATTTACATTCGTCTTTAATGTTATTTATTTCAACATCCAATATAACGGGCTGTCTTATATCACATACTTCTTCCATTTTATCCTTTGATGGGTTTTCTATAGTATAAATTTCTAAATCCTCCCCTGTTTTATAATGAAACTGTATATGTAGATATAAAAATAGTACTATAAAAAAAATTAAAATAGCGATTAAATATTTCATATTAATTAGTATGAAGAAATATTTATTACATTATTTCGGTATTAATCAATGTCGATTTTCGGAGCTACAAATAATCGCAAATAATTGTCTTTGTTTCCACCGAGTAAATATTCCAACTTTAACGGATTATTTTTATTGCATATGTGTAAATTAATCTCATCACTTATTTTGTGGAAATCACAGCTGGTTATAATAAATTTCGTTCCGTATCCCAATCTAAAATAACCGGGTTGCTTTTCGGTGTATTCAATTATATCACCCTCCTTGATTTTAATTTTAATGGCACCCAATTCCCCACTTGATTCCAGTACCAAATACGTTTCTTCGTCATCCACGTTTTTAATTATAATCGTATCACCGAAAGTCGCGAGTTCGTTAACCATGGTTTTAAATTCGGTTGATCCGATTATTATCAATGCGTCCGCGTCATTATTTGGTATATCAATAAGTTCGTGTTCAATGTTCATCAGCGGTATTTCATATAATCTTGTTATTTTTTTCTCTCCTGAAAACTTAAAACTAAGTTTATCTGGTTTTTCAGTAAATATTTCCATATTATACCCCTCCGTCCAAAAATTCATAATTGTAAAAATCATTTCGCAATTAACGCCAAGCGAAACATCATTTTCCGCATTGTTCGTGTTATCATTTTCATCCAAACCTATACTAAAAGTATTAAACCAACCTCTATCCAATGAAAGTTCTATTAAACTAACGTGGCTATCATCCATTCCCTGAAAATATAAACCCTTTTTAGAAAATATTAGATTGATATCGGTAACAACATTCTTAAGATACCTGAAAATGTTTACGAGCTTTGTAACTTTGTGGGGGTCGTTTGTTGTTATTTTCAACATGTTTTATTATTAATAATTGTCCTTTATTAGATAATTATTAATAATTTAATATCATTCAATTTTAACCCAGGCACGATGATATCATGCACCATCGTTGCTAACCCAGTTTTTAAGTACGTTATCCCAAGTTATCTAAACGAACACGTAAATCTTTAATGGAACTATTAATTTTATCATTGATTGCGTCAATCCTACTATGTATGTTTTTTTCAATGGTATTTACTTTTTCGACGTGTGTCGAAATGAACTCGTCTTGTGCTAAAGATAATCTATTTATCTCCTCACTCAACATGTCGTGGCCCCCCGTTTCGGAGACACCCCCCTCAAATCTTTCTTTAAGGTGCATGTCCAATTTATTTAATCTATCCTCGTGGAACGTTAATACCCTCCATTGTTTCTGTAGATTTGTAACCGGTTCAATGCGTGGTTCTTCGTTATCTATTTCGCTCATATACATATAATTATTACATCCCTTTAAATACTATGCGACCATATTCATTTTTATTTTGGGGTGACTTATATAATTTAACAGTCTAAAATCTTCAACCACATAGTCGCTAATATCATCCTTCTTTTTTATTAATAAAAACGGCGAATCATATGGTTTTAATTTAATTTGTTCTTTCAGGTGCGGGATATGGTCCATATAAATATGCGCATCGCCTATATGATGTATAAATTTACCCGGTTTTAAACCACAGTGTGTAGCGAGTAATGTTATTAGAAACGAATAAGATGCAATATTAAACGGAACACCCAGTGCTATATCGGCGCTTCTTTGGTATAACACGCATGATAATTCGTCCTTATTATTAACATTTAGTTGGAACATAACGTGACACGGAGGCAAAGCCATATCTGATAATTGACACGGGTTCCACGCCGATAGTAACAGGCGTCTGGAATACTTATCTACTGGATTTTCTAAAGTTGTTATAATGTTTTGAAGTTGATCTACGCCCTCCCCCCCATAATCAGTGTTGCACCCACTATATGGGGCGTTAAAGTGTCTCCATTGATGTCCGTATATGGGTCCAAGGTCATTATCATCAGTGTTAAAAATTCCCATTTTTTCTTTAAAGGCTGGGTCAGCATTCCCCTCCCATATTTTAACATTTTGTTTTACCAAAACATCGTTATCGGTGGAACCACTAATAAACCACAATAACTCTTTCAAACACGTTTTCCACGCCATATGTTTGGTGGTTAATATTGGGAGTTTATAGTTATTGAGAGAGAACTCCATTGATTCCCCAAATGTACTTAACACATCCCCGTTTCTGGATGTTTTAATTTCCCCCTTTTGTAAAACTCTTTTAACCAATTTTAAATACTGGTCGTCCCCGGTATTTACATTTTTGGAACGAGATAGACTTTTATAGAATCCCCTAAATGAGTGAGTCATTAATAATAAACATCGATATTATATTTTTAATTTCTTTTTATAATTTATATGGAATCAGTACAAGATGGAGGAATGACGATACCTACCGGTATTATATCAAATATAACACATTTTAGCGAAGAGGACAAAACCGGAGTAATTAACGTGGTACAATATATTGCATTGGCGGCAATACCAATAGCTTTAGCAAATAAAATAATAAAAAACGTATTTAATTCAGAAGAACCTATATCAAAGGGTTCGGTTGAACTTTTAGCAGAAATTATAGGCCAAAGTGTCCTAACCACATTATTATTATATTTGGTGAATAAAGTTATAGTCGCAATACCTACATACACCACTGAACCCATG
>Ga0114997_10002869_pt1 | contig 13760 bp, 15 predicted proteins | sample ArcticOcean_MG_C_2_FD_87045 | JGI IMG/M metagenome (GOLD analysis project Ga0114997, IMG submission 87045) | Marine microbial communities from western Arctic Ocean - ArcticOcean_MG_CB4_136 | ecosystem: Environmental > Aquatic > Marine > Oceanic | place: Arctic Ocean: Canada Basin | collected... | reverse complement strand
TGCACTAAATTTTTTATTCCAAACTCATTACATAAATTGGTTAATAAAAATGGAAAGTGCGAATGAATATGTTTAAATTTCTGCTTTCTTGTTTCGTGTAAAATGCCAACAAGGTTAATAACAAAATCAGAATTTTTTAAAACTTTTCTAACATCTTCTTCATTAAAAATATTAGTTTTAAAGAGTTCGATCTGACCTGGGTTTCCTAAAGGTTTCAAGTAACCTTTTAAATATGGATTTCTTGTTGCTACCTTAATTCGATAGTCTAAGTTCGTTAGTTGGCGCATCAAATGTTTGCCTATAAACCCACCTGCGCCAAAAATTGATATTATTTTCTGATTATTTTGCATTTTAGTAACATTAACATTATATATGCTTTTAGGTATGACTAAAATTTATAAGTTTCAAGATGATATTTCGACAGAGGCATTAAAAGAATTAGAAAGCCACCCTAGTCTTGCAATAGATACTGAGGGTACCGGCCTGGACATAACTAAAAGAGATAAGCTTAGTTTAATTCAAATAAGTTCAGGAAATAACGATGCATATATATGTCAACCTAATCGAAAAGATTACAAAGCCCCAAATGTTGTTAAAATTTTAGAGAATAGTAAAATTACAAAAATTGGCCACTATTTAAGATATGATGTTTCGGGATTAGAATATTTTTTAAAATGTGAAATTAAAAATATATTTGATACTAAGATTGCTAGCAAATTATGCAGAACTTATACTCAGAACCATGGTTTAAAAGATTTAGTTTTAGAATTTTGTGAAAAAAAATTAGATAAAAGAATGGGTTCAAGTGACTGGAATAAAGATTTGGAAAAACTGTCAGATGCTCAACTTCAATATTGTAGTAATGATGTCATCTATCTACACAAGATAAAAGAAAGTCTTAATAAAATGTTGATAAGAGAAAATAGGCTGGAACTTTATAAAAGCAGTATTGAGTTTTTAAAAACAAGAATAAAATTAGATCAAAGTGGATTTACTGAAGACATATTTCAACATTAATGAATAAAGATTTACAAATAGCAAAAAAAACAATTCAGACTGAGATCCAAGCTTTAAAAAAACTTTCAGCTAGCTTTAATCATACTTCACAATTTTCAAAAGCCGTTAGCTTAATTTCTAAATTAAAAGGAAAATGTTTAGTCGTTGGTGTAGGAAAAAGTTATCTTGTAGGTCTTAAAATATCAGCAACATTATCAAGCTTGGGAACCCCAAGTGTTGCTTTTTCAGCAAATGACTTACAGCATGGTGGGTTAGGTGCGATACAAAAAAATCAAGATGCATTGTTAATATTTAGCGTCTCGGGAGAGTCATCTGAATTAAACAGTATTATTAAATATGCTAATAGACATAATGTTCCTGTGATTGGAGTTAGCTGTAAATCAACTTCAGTACTTATTAAAAATTCAAATATTAAAATTATACTTCCTAAAGTTTTAGAAGCAGGCCACAGTCTAGCGCCAACGTCTTCTTCTTTAAACTTTCTTGCTTGGGGGGATCCTCTTTCTATTGCTTGCATGAAAAGAAAAAACTGGACAAATAAAAAATTTGTAGCAACGCACCCTTCTGGAACATTAGCTACATCTCTGATCCAGGTAAAAGATATAATGGCCGATGGGAAGCATATCCCACTTATTTCAGCTAATGGAAGTATGAGAAATGCAGTAAAGATAATGGCAGAAAAAAAATTAGGTATTGTTTGTGTAAAAGAAAAAAATGGAAAAATAAATTTAATTACAGATGGTGATATAAGGCGTAACAGCAACAATCTTTTTAAAAAAAAAGTTATTAAAGTATGTAATAAAAAACCAACTTGGGTTTCTAATACTGCTACTGCTCTTTCAGCTATAGAAAAAATGAATTCTTTAAAAATTACATCTCTCTTGGTCGCTAGTCATCAAAGTTTTAAAAAAGAAAAGAAAAATATTGTTGGGATACTTCATCTTCACCACTGTCTAAGTAAAGGTATTAAATGAAAAACAATGATAAAAAAATACAAATATCCCTTATTATTTTTGGAAGTTTATTAATTTTTTTCACTTATTTTTTCTATCCTAAAATAAATGAAAAAAAATTTTTAAAAAATGAAATAAATACTGCAAAACCTTTAGAAATTACCAAAGAGCAAGTCAATGTGTTTAAAAATGTTACTTATGAGGGCTTTTATAATATTATTAACCCCTTCACCATAGAGTCAGATGATGCCTATATTTTAAATGATGAACCTGAGATTATTTATATGAAAGAAATGATTGTAACAATATATATGAGCAATGGATCAGTAGTGAATATACGATCAGATAAAGGTAGCTACAACAAAGTTACTTATGATTGTTTTTTTGAAGATAACGTAGTAGCTAGTAGTGAAGAGACTATAGTTTATTCAGATAATTTAGATATGTTGGCATCTGAAGACTTAGTTCGTGCGTATAATAATGTTTTGTTAACAAGTGAAAAAAATTCTCTAAGAGCTGATAATGTGGATTATGATTTTGAAAACAAACTCTACCAAATTTCAATGTATAACAATAAACGAGTGAAAATAAAAATAATTGAATGAATGGTTCGAAAAAATTTAGAATCCTAAAATTTAAATCTAAGCCAATATTGGCTGCCAAAAGTATTTCAAAATCTTTTGAAGGAAGAATGATTTTAAGAAAAATAGATATTCATTTAAATAAAGGTGAAATGTTAGGTTTGCTTGGAAGTAATGGTGCGGGCAAGAGTACTTTCATGAATATTGTGCTAGGACTTTTAAAAAGTGATTTTGGTGATATTTTTTTAGGAAACACTAAATTAACAAATTTAGCTATACATGAAAGATCAAAGCTAGGAATTTCTTACTTACCTCAAAGAACTTCAATTTTCAGAGGTCTTACTGTATATGAAAATCTTTTAGGCATTGCTCAAATAACACAAAAAAATTCTAGTAAACAAAAAGATATTGTGGAACAGTTAATGGCTGAATTTTCTATAACTCACTTAAGAAATGTTAAAGCTACCTCTTTGTCAGGAGGTGAGCTTCGCAGGACTGAAATTGCTCGATGTCTGATAAATAATCCCAAAGTTTTATTACTAGATGAACCGTTTGCTGGTGTTGATTTACTTTCGTTGCAAGATATAAAAGAATTACTATTAAAGTTACAATTCAGAGGTTGCGCAGTATTAGTCACCGATCACAATGCTTCACAACTACTTAGTGTTGTTGACAGAGCGTATGTTGTTGCAAACGGTACTATCGTGGCACACGGAAGCCCAAAAGAAATTGCAAACTCAACACAAGCAAAAAAATTATATTTTGGTGAAGACTTTAATTTCAATTCCTAAATGAGTAAAAAATTTTCTGTTTTAGTTAAAAAAAAAATAAAAAAATTCAATCAAACTATTATGGTTGAAAGTGATAAAAGTATTTCTCATAGAGCTTTATTAATATCGAGTCAATGTATAGGCAAATCAGTTTTGAATGGGATTCTTGAAAGCGCTGATGTTAAAAATACAATTACTTGTTTAAAAGATCTTGGAGTAAAAATAATAAAAAATAATAAAAAATATATTGTATATGGAAATGGATTTTCTTCATTTAAAAACATTAAAAATAAAAAACTTTATGCAGGAAATTCTGGCACATTAGCTAGAATGCTGATTGCATTATTGGCTACGCAATCAGATTTAAGAGTTAATATACGTGGTGACAACAGTTTAAATAAAAGAGATATGAGTAGAATTATTATTCCTCTTACTAAGATCGGGTGTAATTTTTATCCAAAAGGAAAAATGACTTTACCTCTGACGGTTGAAGGAACAAATATGCCTTTAGCTCAACATCACATAGAATCCATTGGATCCGCGCAAGTCAAATCAGCTATTTTACTTTCCTCACTTAATACTCCTGGAATAACTACAATTGAAGGAAAAAAAATATCTAGAAATCATACTGAAAATATTTTGAAATCTATAAATGCTAATATAAAAGTTAAAAGCTCAAATAAAAAATTTTTTATTTCACTAAAAGGGCAAAAAAATCTTTCTTCATTTAATTTAGATATTCCAGGAGATCCATCATCTGCTGCTCCATTTATAGCTTTAACTTTATTGACACCTGGATCAAAGTTATTAATTAAAAATGTTAATTGCAATCCAACTAGGGTTGGTTTTATTAAAATATTAAAAAAAATGAACGCTAATATAAAAATTAAAAATCTTAAGAAAAAATCTGGAGAGCTAATAGGAAATATTTTTGTTAAAAGTAGTTCTTTAAAACCAATAAACTGCCCAAAAGATTTAGTTCCAAGTGCAATAGATGAATTTCCCTTATTATTTATAATTGCTTCCATCACAAAAGGTGTCTCTAAATTTTCTGGAATTGGTGAACTTAGACATAAAGAATCTGACAGAATAAAAAATATAGAAATTGGGTTAGAAAAAATTGGAATAAAAACAAAATCTACTAAAGATAGTATAAAAATATTTGGCAATCCAAAAATAAAAATTAAAAAAAATTTAAGAATTTTTTCTAAAAATGATCACAGAGTAGCAATGTCATTTTTTTGCTTAGGCCAATTGCTCGAAGGAAATATAAAAATAAATAATTTTGAAACTGTAAATACTTCCTTTGATAAATTTTTAATTATTATGAAAAAAATTGGAGCAAATTATGAAATTAAAAAATAACATAAGATTATTAATTACCTGTGACTCGGGAGCTGCGGCTGGCAAAACAACAGCAGCAAAATATTTAAGTCGACACTATAACCTCCATCTACTTACAAGTGGTTTACTTTACAGATATGTAGCTTATAAACTTATAAATTCAAAAAAAAGATCTAATAACACATCTTTTTTAAAAAAAATTATCGAAGTCATTAATCCCAAATTATTAAAAAATGATAAGCTTTACACCTCTGAAGTTACAAGATTTACATCTGAAATAGCTAAAATTAAAAAAATTAGAATGCTTTTAAAAAAATATCAAAAAAAATTTGCAAACAAAAGACTCGCTGTACTTGAGGGTCGGGATATGGGTATTTTGTTCCCAAAAGCTGATGTTAAAATTTTTTTTAAATGTTCACTAAAAATTGCTGCAAAAAGGAGATTTAAAGAGTTTAAAAAAACAAATAAGAAGATTAGCCTCAAAGAAGTTGAAAAAGCTATTAAACTAAGAAATTTAAATGATACTAAAAGAAAAAATAGCCCTTTACGTATCCCAAATGGTGCTGTAATTGTTGACACCTCGAAATTAACTAAAATAGAGGTATTTAGAAAAATTTCGAAAATTGTGGAAGATAAAATATATTTAAAATATGGAAGCAACTTTAAAGCAAAATAATAGTTCATCGCACAAAGAGTTTGAAAAACTCCTGACTGAGGACCTCAGTACTAGAAAATTTAAAGAAGGTGAAATTACAACTGGAGTAGTTAGTCAAGTTGGAAAAAAATTTATATTTGTAGATTTGGGTTTAAAATCTGAAGGTGCAATACCAATAGAAGAATTTAAGCTAAGCAAAGAAATAAGTAAAATTGAAGTCGGTTCTAAAATTGATGTCCTTTTAGAAAGAATAGAAAATAAAAATGGCGATATAGTTATAAGTCGTGAAAAAGCTCGTAGAGCATCATCTTGGAAAAAAATGGAAAAATCTTTTGAGAATGAAGAGGAAGTTCAAGGAATTATAATATCCCGATGCAAAGGTGGTTTTATTGTAGATGTTGAATCCTGTCTTTGTTTTTTACCTGGCTCACAAGTTGATCTCAAGCCATTAAAAAGGTTTGACCATTTGATGAAAATTCCTCAAAAATTTCTATGTGTAAAATTGGATAAAAAAAGAGGAAATATTGTTTTATCAAGAAGAGCCATAATGGAAAAAATAAGAAACAAAGATAGAGATAAAATTATATCAAAAATAAAAGAAGGTGATGTAGTTCAAGGAATTGTGAAGAACCTTACTGACTGGGGCGCTTTCATCGATATAAGTGGTGTAGATGCATTGTTACATATAACAGATATATCTTGGGGAAGAATAAATAAACCTGCGGAACTACTTTCGATTGGACAATCAATTAAAGCAAAAATAATTAAAATAGAAGAAGGTACAAAAAAAATAAGTTTAGGAGTCAAACAATTAACTGATGATCCATACATAAAAGTGATTAATAATTACGAAATTGGAAAAAAATATACAGCAACAATAACTAAGGTACAGGATTATGGATGTTTTGCTAAATTAGAAGAAGGACTAGAAGGCTTGATTCATCAATCTGAACTTTCTTGGACTAAAAAAAATGTTCACCCTGGAAAAGTTTTATCAACATCACAAAAAGTAGAAGTGGAAGTATTAGAGAAGGATATTGAAAAAAGACGACTTTCATTAAGTTACAAAAATACTCTAATGAATCCTTGGAGTAAATTTGAACAAGATTACAAAATTGGTGATACAAGTGAAGGTCTAGTAAAAAATATAACAGATTTTGCACTTTTTATATCAATTAGCAACTCAGAACTAGTTGGAATGATTCACTACAAAGACATCAATTGGAATGAAAAAGAATCTGAATTGGAAAATTATAAAAAAAATCAATCAGTAAAGTTTAAAATTTTAGAAATAAATCAAGCAAAAGAAAAAATAAGATTGGGTATGAAACAACTTGCTTATGATCCATTTGAATTTTTTGTAAACAAAAAAATATCAGATGTAGTAACAGTAATAGTTGATTCTTCGTCAATTAATGGGATCCAAGTTTATGCTGGAAATAAAAATAATTTAATTTTAATTAAAAAAAATCAACTTGCAAAAGAACCTGAAAATGCTCGTCCATCGAGATTTTCTAACGGAGACAAAATTGATGCCCTTATAACTGAATTGGACATGGAAAAAAGAAAGGTTGTTCTTTCTATAAAAGCTTTAGAAGAAAAACAAACTAAGGAAGCGGTTAAAAAATATGGCTCGAAAGACTCAGGGGGAGTTTTAGGAGAAATACTTGGACCTCTTTTAAAAAAAAAGAAAAAAAAAACTGATTAATAGTTAAAATAGTTAATGGTTAAATCTCAGCTGCTACAAAAACTTTGTAACATACACCCTAATATTCTTAGAAATGATTTAGAAAAATTAATTGATATTATAATACATGAAATGGTTGAGGCACTTTCTAGAAGTGAAGCAATCGAAATTAGAGGTTGGGGAAGAATTAAAACTGAAGTGAGAAAAGCTAGAATAGGTAGAAACCCCAAAAATTCAGAAAGGGTTCAAGTACCAGCAAGAAAAACAATTAAATGGAAAATGAGTAAGATTTTATACAATAGATTAAATAATAATTTTACTGAAAACAAAATATCTGCTACCTATTAAACAACAATTTAAAAATCAGTGAATAGAATCATACTTGCTTTAGACACCACAAATTTGAAAGAAGCATTAAGTATTACACAAAAAATAAAAACCAAAATTTTTACAGTTAAACTTGGACTAGAATTTTTTAATGCACACGGAAAAGAGGGTGTTAGAAAATTTAATGAAATTGGCATAACTAATCTAATGTTGGATTTAAAACTTCATGACATACCAGAGACAGTTTATAAATCTATAAAAGCATTAGACAATATTGATTTTAGCTTTTTAACTATTCACGGACAAGGTGGTAAGTCAATGATTAAAAAAGCAAAAGAAGCTGCTGAAGAAATTAAATCAAAACCAAAAATTATGATGGTAACAATTTTGACAGCGTTAAATGATGAAGATTTAAAAAGTATAGGAAATAATAATACTGTAATTAACCAAGTCCAAGCTCAAGCAAAAGTCGCTAAAGAAATGGATGTGGGCATAGTCTGCTCAGGTCATGAAGCAAAAATTGTAAGAAAAATTATTGGAACTAACCTTTTAATTTTTACTCCCGGCATACGCATGGTAAGTGAAAGTAACAATGATCAACAACGCGTATGTACACCAAATAAAAGTATAGATAATGGCTCAGATAAAATAATTATGGGTAGAAGCTTAGTAAACGGTAATATTGAAGAAAATTTAGATAAAGTATCCAATTCTATTAAAAAATAAATTTATGCCGATAGAATTAAAAATCTGTGGTATAAATTCTGAAAAGATTATTAAAATAATTTTAGAAAATGGTGGATGTAAGTATTTAGGATTTGTTTTTTACCCTCCTTCTCCAAGAAATTTATCAATTGAAGAATCTAAGAAGCTTACTTCAATAGTTCCCCCTCATATTAAAAAAGTAGCAGTGTTAGTAAAGCCACAAAATAATTTTATTGAAAAAATAAAAGATCAATTTGATTACTTTCAGATCTATGATACCTCGCCAGCAAAAATTAAAGCTTTAAAGTTATTATTTGATAAAAAAATAATAATAGCCATAAAGGTCAAAAAGCAAGAAGATATAGAATCGTACAAACAGTATGTGGGAATTGCAGACGAATTTTTGTTTGACTCTTCTGGTATGGAAAAGAGTTTTTCATTTGATTGGAGTTATTTAAAAAGTATTGAAATAAAAGGATGGTTTTTGGCGGGTGGTATCAATATACATAATTTAAATAAGGTAAAAAATATTACAAAAAAAATTGATATATCTTCAGCTTTAGAAGATAATCCAGGAGAAAAATCAGTTCATAAAGTTTTAGATTTTTTAAAAAAAATAAAAAAATATGATTAAAATAAAAAAAGGCAAACCTTTAATTGATCAGCATGATAAAAATGGTTTTTGGGGTGGTAAATTTGGTGGAAATTTTATTCCTGAAACTTTGAAAAAACCAGTAGAAGATCTAACTATTTTATTTGAAAAACTAAGAAAAGACAAAAATTTTATTAGAGAGAGAGATTTTTATTTCAAAAACTACGTAGGATGCCCAACACGTTTTTTAAAATTAAAAAATTTAACTAAACACCTTGGTGGAGCTCAAATATGGGCAAAAATTGTTTCCGATTCTAATGGAGGGGCTCATAAGATTTTAAACGCAACAGTCCATGCAATGATTTGTAAAAAAGCTGGCAAAAAATACATAGTTGGTGATACCGGCGCTGGTTATGCTGGTAAAATGTTAAGTATGGCAGCAAAAAAATTTGGTTTGAAATGTAAAATATTTATGGGCGTGAAGGACATGAAAAGACAAAAACCTAATTGTGATGCAATAAGGAAAAATGGCGCTGAAATAGTTCCAGTGTATACAGGAAGTCAAACCTTAGTTGATGCCGTAAGTGAATGCATGAGATACTGGGTTGCAAATTGTGACACTACACATATGTGTATTGGTTCAACAGTGGGGCCAAATATATTTGTTAAAATCTGTGGCTGGAGCACTTCACAAATATCAAGGGAACTAAAACTTCAAATCAAATCTGAATTTAAAAAAATTCCTAAAAAAATTAAATTAATTAATTGTGTTGGAGGAGGGAGTTCTGCTTATGGTTTTTGGAGTGAATTTATTGATTATAATAAAAAACACATAGAACTTATAGGAGTTGAAGCTGGAGGACCAAAAAACTCAAAACTTCACGCAGCACCTTTAAGCAGAGGTGCTAAACTTGGTATATTGCATGGCGCCGCATCATATGTATGTCAAAATAATGAAGGGCAAATAAATGAAACAGAATCAATAAGCGCTGGTTTAGATTATCCTGGCGTTTCGCCTCTTCATTGTTTTTTAAAAGACAGCGGTAGAGCTAAATATGTATACGCAACAGATGAGGATGCGTTAAATGCTTACAAAATTGTAACAAAATTTGAAAAAATAAATCCTAGTTTAGAACCAAGTCATGCTTTCGCTGAAGCGATAAAAATAGCCCCAAAATTAAGCAGAGATACAATTATAATTATAAATTCGTGTGGAGATGCTCATAAAGATAGAGATATTTTAAAGCAAAGATTAGGAAAATAAAAATGACAATATCGCCAATAAGCTTAGCTTTTAAAAAATGTAAAAAGGAAAAAAGACCTGCTCTTCTGACTTACATAGTAGCTGGAGATAATACTAAAAAAAAATCATTAGAAATATTAAATTCAATTTCAAATTATGCAGATATTTGTGAGGTTGGTTTCCCTCATAACACTCCCATTGCTGATGGTGGGCAGATTCAAACATCTTCATATCGTGCTATTAAAAATGGTATCAAAATGAAAGATATTTTTGAAATTGTTAAAAAATTTAAAAAAAATAAAAATACAAAGCCTGTTATCTTAATGGGCTACTATAATATGATATATCAATATGGAGAAAATAATTTTTTAAAAAAAAGTAAACAGGTAGGAGTAAATGGTATAATTGTTGTTGATTTGCCATGGCCGGACAATAAAGTTTTTGCAAAAAAGTGTAAAAAACAATCCATTAACTTTGTTCAACTTTTATCCCCAACAACTCCAAAAAATAGAATGATAAAAATAATAAAAGATTCTCACGATATGATTTACTATATCAGTATGCTGTCGACTACTGGGGGTAAACTTAAAGTTCCTGCAAAAAAAATTTTGCATAATTATGATAAAATTAAAAAATTGAATAAATCTAAAAACGTAGTAATTGGATTTGGAATTACAAGTAAAAATATTTTTTCCCTAAAAAAAGTAGATGGTTTGGTTGTAGGTAGCGCTTTATGCAAGGAAATTTCAAATTCGCTCAAAAAAAAACAAAATCCTGTCACAAATGTGAGTAATATGGTAAAAAGTTTAAGGAGAAAAATTTCATGAATTGGATTACACGCTGGAAAAAAATTGGAATAAAAGTAAAGCAAATATTTAAAAAACAACCTTCTTTATCAGAGCAAGAAGTTGATTGGAAAAGCTGTCCTCTTTGTAAAAAATTATCTTACATTCCTGATCTTTTTGAAAATTCATATATATGTGAATGTTCTTTTCATTTTGATTTGCCACCAAAAATACGTTTGGATAATTTATTAAATACTGGCTATGAAATTATAGATGCTCCGCAAAATATAAATCCAGACCCTTTGAATTTTGAAGTTCAAAATGCTGAAAAAAGTTATAAGTATATAGATAAAATAAAAAAATATAGAAAAGTAACAGGTCAAGAGACAGCATTAATTTGTGCTCACGGTAACATATCTAATTTAAGTGCGGTAGTTGTTTGCTTTAATCCTAAATTTGGTGGTGGCCGTTTCGGCCCAGCTGAAAATGAACATTTTATAAAGGCTGCTAATTTTGCAATTGAAAAAAAAGTTGATGTTTGGATTGTGATATATCAAAGCTCAGGTATTGACGTACACACTGGTGTAACTGGTTTAGCTGGAATGACAAAAAGTATTATAGCCATGAACGAAATCAAAAAAAATAATATTCCTACTTTCTCTATAGCTGCAAGAGCTGTTGCGGGAGGAACTTATGCTAGTAGTTTTTTTCAACACGAATTCATTATAATTGAATCTAAATGTGTAGAAAATTTACTTTTTTCTGGAAAGAGAGTCACAGCCAATATATTGAAAGGATCGGACAGCATCCCTTCATCGTTTGGAAGAGCTGATGGTGTTATGCATGCTGGACTTGCCGATCTAACTCTTGAAAGTAGAAAAGAATTAAAAGATACTATAATTAAATTATCTAATATAATTTTAAATAAAAATAAATTGCAAATACAGAATGTAGAAGAGGCAAATGGAAATCCAGAAGATTTTAAAAAGATTGCTTCAACTTCACCCTAAAAGTGTAGATTTATCTTTAGATAGAATCAAAAGGCTTTTAGAAGATCTCAAAAACCCACACAAGAAAATAAAGAATGTAATACAAGTAGTTGGAACTAATGGCAAACATAGTTTCTGTACTTCACTTCGTGAAATTTTTGAAACTGCTGGTTATACTGTTAATCTAAATATAAGCCCATCATTAAGAAAATTTAATGAAAGATATTATTTTTTAGGCAAATATATTTCTGATAAAAATCTTACAAGACTGCTTCTTGAGGTTGAGGAAATAAATCAGGGTAAAAGTATAACTTTTCATGAGTTTATTTGTGCTTGTTATTTTCTTGAATCGTCTAGAAATAAGAGTGACATAAATATTGTTGAGGCTGGTCTTTTTTTCAGACTTGATGCTAGTAATGTCTTTAAAAAAAATATTGCATCAGTGATTATGCCTATTGGGGTCGATCATAAAGATTTCTTAAAAAAGGGAACTGTTGATGAAATCGTGTATGAAAAATGTTCACATTTATTAAATAATTCTAAAATTTTTGTTTCTAAACAGGAAAACCATGTTCTAAGTAAAATAAAAAAAAACATTTCTAAAAATTCTTCACAAAAATTTTATTTTAAAAAAGATTTTATTTATAAGAAATTTTCAAAGGGATTTATTTACAAAGACCAAATAGGTAAAATAAACTTGCCACTACCTAATTTATTAGGTGATTTTCAAATTGATAATATAAGCACTGCAATTGCGGTTTCAAGAAATCTTAAAAAATTTTTTATTAATGAATTCCATATTAAAAAAGCTATAACGAATATCAAAAGTGAAGGGCGTTTGCAAAATATAACGCACGGCAGGCTGCGAAATTATGTAAATAAAGATAATAAAATTTTAATTGATGGAGCTCATAACCCTCTGGCGGCAATACAAATAAAAAAATATCTAAAAAATTTAAATAATAAAAATAAAATTATCATGCTGCTAGGAATGATGTCAAATAAAGACCATAAAAATTTTATAAAAATATTAAAAGGTGCGGTTGATTCAATTATAGTTCTTGATATTCCAAATCAAATTAATTTTATTAAAAAAGAAAAATTATTAAAGATAGCGCTTTCATGTGGTATACCTGCAAAAACAGAAAAATCTATTACATCTGCTTTTAAAAATGTATCAAAAAAAAATAGTAATGCTATTATTTTTTGTACGGGGAGTTTATATTTTGCTGGTGAAATTCTGAATTTAAACTAAATATTTTCTTTAATCCAAGAAACTATATTTGATTTCGTTGTTGCCCCAACTTTTGTTGCTTTAAGTTCGCCGCTTTTAAAAAGTAGCATAGTTGGTATTCCTCTGACGCCATATTTTGTAGGCTGGTTAGGATTTTCATCAATGTTATGCTTAGCAACGATCAGTTCATCTTTCATTTCATCTGATATTTCCTCAAGGATTGGACCAATTTGTTTACATGGTGCGCACCACTCTGCCCAAAAATCAACCAATGTAGGTTTTTCTGCTTTTAGTACTTCAGTTTCAAAATTTTCGTCCGTGATATTTTTGGTTCCCATATAATTAATTCAATTTAGTAATTTTTTGCTAAATGTCAACTAACCTTTTGATAAAACTTTTCTAGCTGTTCAATGTATAAATTTATTTCATCGAGTGTTTTTAACTTCTCGCTGTCATCTTTAAATTTATTTCTAAGAGTATCAATTTCTGAATAAGTTCTTGGTATAGTGTTCCATTTTTCTTTATTGGTACTTAGCACCCTAGCCGCTACCTCCTTATGTATTAAATTATACTCATCTTGTGGTAAAGATTCTGGTTGCTCCTCATAAAGTATTTTTTTTCCAAAATATCTTAATCTTTCATCTTTAAATTTTTGCAATACTAAAAACTTTTCTTTCCAATCCGCTCTATGAAATGCAGGCATAACAGCATTATCTTCTTTTGTTGTAAATTTTTTATAGATAGATTCTTCAGCATATATCTCCTCTTGTGTATCAAAATCTTGTTTTTCTCTTGCTTCATCATCATAAAAAGAAGCAACTTTATTTGCAAAATCTTTATTATTTTTAATTAATTTTGCTCTTTCTTGGAGCTTTGCT
>Ga0114997_10002868_pt1 | contig 13761 bp, 6 predicted proteins | sample ArcticOcean_MG_C_2_FD_87045 | JGI IMG/M metagenome (GOLD analysis project Ga0114997, IMG submission 87045) | Marine microbial communities from western Arctic Ocean - ArcticOcean_MG_CB4_136 | ecosystem: Environmental > Aquatic > Marine > Oceanic | place: Arctic Ocean: Canada Basin | collected... | reverse complement strand
TCATAAAACGTAAGTATCAGTGTGTTTGTTTGTGACGACGAGACAAAAACAAGTGTTGTCTTTTTCAACAACAAACAACTCAAGAACACGTTTTTCTTCTTATTCGCGTATATTTTTATCACAACCATATTCTCTTTCTCTCTCTCTTTCTCTCTCACTTTTACGCTTTTGATGATAGCACATGAACACTCTAGTAGTACGTTATAGTATATTACGATTATATGTGATGACTCACAACTCTTACGTCATCGCGAGGACGACGGACTTTTTTATTAAAAGTCGTCTTCGTCGCTTCCCCAGGCGTCGTCGGCGGCGCCGGATTGATTTCCAGTCGCGGCGTTGGCGCTCGTGACGAGCATGGATTTGAACTTGTCGTCGACGGAGATGATACCGCCCGAGTCGGTTTCTGTTTTCGATTGGTCGGCGCTTCGCTCTTCCATCCACGCTCTTTGCGCTTCTTTTTCTTTCGCTCTGGCTTCTTTACCGGTGGCGAAAGCAAACGCGTTGCCGCTTTCGAGCTCTTGTAAAGCGCGTTTGATTTGCGAGACGATGAAAGCGTCCGAGTCTGTGTAAAAGGACGTGGCTCTGCCAGTCATGCCGTTTCGTCCGGTACGACCGATTCTGTGGACGTAATCTTCGAAGTTTCTCGGCAAGTCCATGTTCACGACGTGTTGGACGCCTTTGACGTCCAATCCTCTCGCCGCGACATCCGTAGCGACCAAGACGGAACACAAGCCTCTGGTAAAATCCTTCAAAGCTGCTTCGCGTTCGCCTTGCGTTCTCCCGCCGTGTAAAGACGCCGTAGCAACACCTTCCGCGTTCAACATATCCGCCACGTCTTCTGCTTTCGCTTTACGTTCGACAAACACGATGGACATCGGCGGCGCGTTGCCGTGCGCGACCGATTCCATCTTCTCCGCCACGAGCATCCGACACAATCGATCGATTTTTGCGACATCGTTGTTCGGTACTTTTTCTAAACTCTGCGCCACGTTCGAGGTTGGCGCCGAGACTGTTCCTACTTTCACTTTTACTGGTTTCACTAAATACTCTCCGGCTAAAACTTCAACTTCCGGCGGCATCGTCGCGCTAAACAACAACGTTTGCCTCGGTTTCGGAGTCGCGTTTAAAATCTCTAAAATTTGTTGTTCAAAACCCATATCTAACATCCGATCGGCTTCGTCCAAGACTAGAAACGACGCGCGTCGTAAATTGGTGTTATTTTGGTGTATGTGATCGATCAACCTCCCCGGCGTGGCGACCACGCACTCGACGCCGTTTCTCAAATTGCCTCTCTGTTCGTTCATGCTCGACCCACCAACGACGATAGTCGTCTTAAACCGTCTCTTATCGATCGCTTGCGAAAACGCTTTCGTCTCTTTCTCGATTTGTTGCGCCAACTCTCTCGTCGGCGCTAAAACAATCGCCGTCGGCCCGTCTCCTCTTCTCGTCGCGCCGTACGCGTCCGAAATCGACACGCAGTAATGAATCATCGGTATCGCAAACGCGGCTGTTTTCCCGCTCCCAGTCTCTGCGCACCCCAAGACATCGCTCCCAGATAATATCACCGGTATCCCTTGCGCCTGTATCGGCGTCGGCTTATCGAACCCGTGCGCTTTAATCGACAAGGCAATCTCGCGGTCCAATTTCATGTCCTCAAAACTCTCGATCGGGGCGTACTCGTTTGTGTCTTCTGCCGGGCTTTCCGCGAGAACGTTTAACCGTTCTCTCATGTCCTCGATTTGTTGTTTGGTTAGGTTTAACACCCGTTCCGACGGTTGCCATTTTGTCTTCGTCTTTTTGTTGTTATTCGTAGTATTATCCTCAGCCGCCGTTGTTCTTATTGGACGATGATGATGATGATTCGACCTTTCCCCGGCAAAGCCGCCGCTGTCGTCGTTGTTGTTGTTGTTCTTCGAGAAGGTACCATTACCACCACCACTTAAAGATGATTCTGCCGCGTCTGAGGCGCGCAGGTGCGGTGGCACGTATCCTCCTCCCATGCTAAAATTTCTGTCGCTTTTTTCCTCGTTTTTGCTGCTTTTTTGTTTTGTACACGCGGTCGATGTAAAATGCAGAAACAACCAAACCACGAGTAAAAACCACATTTTCCTTACAAAAATTAGCGCATAATACACATAACTAAAAATGCCGAAAGAAAGCAGACAACCGTGCAGGTACGAATAATTACGCGATGGTTTATTATTTCCTTGGTTTTAGGAGAGATGCGGTGGTGTTTATCGTTTCGCGTCGCGTCGTTCTCTTCGGAGTTCGTTTTGATGATGATGATGAGATTTTTGATGCGCGAGCGCGAATTTTTTGTTGAGGTGAGAGAGAGAGAGAGAGAAAGGAGAAGGCGATCGATGCGAAGGATGGAGTGCTGTGCAATCGCATAAAACGTTACGCGAGACACGTGTTTCGCGTTTTTATGCGCGGTGTGCCATTCGCGACAGGCCAGTTCGAGGAGGATTCCGACGGGAGAGATTCCTTTTTTTCTCTCTCTTTCTCCGTCGGCGGTGGTGTGCAAAGCCCCATCCATTTTCCAAAATGCTTCTTTGTCTTCTTCTTGTTCTGACCTCACTCTTTCTCTTGCTCTTTTTTTTAAAACAACAAAAACTTAACACAGATTATACGTCCGTGGCGTCATTTTGGGGTACAAAAGAGCGCGAACGAACCAATACGAAAACACCTCTCTGATCAAGTTGGAAAACGTTCCGGACAAATCCTCCACCTCGTTTTACTTGGGGAAGAAACTGTGCTACGTGTACAAGGCGCACACGAAGAAAGAAGGGACGGTGTACAGAACCATGTGGGGTAAGGTGACGAGAGCACACGGGACGTCTGGGGTTGTTCGCGCGCAGTTCAAGCACAACTTGCCGCCGACCAGCATCGGGGGTAAGATCAGATGCATGTTGTATCCGAGCAACATCTAATAACGCGAGAGAGCGCTTGAGAGATTTAGCCAAACACAGTCCTAGAATAATATTAATACTTGAATTACTACACTTAGCCTAAATAACTACTGCACTACTACTACCACTACGCCTACGACTACTACTTCTATTCTAAAATTGATTCTTCCACGCTTGGACGAACACTCTGCCTTGCGTCAGCAGCGGCGGTGTCCGTTGCAACTCCTCTCGAAACACGTCGAAATCGTATTTTTCCAACTTTTCCAACCACCTCTCCGTCGTCGTCGCTTGCAACAGTAATTTCGCCATGTGCGGGTACTTCTCGCCTAACTTATTCTCCGTAAAATTCCTTCTCGCCGCGGCTAAGTGCCCGACTGCGGCGCTCGCGATTTTATGCGTCACGTTTTTAATGCGTTCGTCTCCGACTTTACCTTCGTACACAGTCTCCGCGCTTAAATTCTCCTCCGCTAACGAATCCATCGGAAAATACGTCTTCCTATTCCTCGCGTTTATCTTCGCCCCTCTCAAACTGTTCGTCAACCCAATCGCGGTCCCTAAGTGCGACGCCACGTGATCGCTCGCCATCGACCGAATATTCTCGCAGTCTAAAGTCACCAACAAAAAATTCCCGTGCGTCTCTCTCGCGAACAGTTCTAAATCCTTCGTCGAATCGAACGCGTTCGATCCTTTCTCCACGTCCTCCATTCTTGCTTCGATCGCTCTTTTAATCCACGTCACGTATCTCGTCTCGTTAAATGAAGGGTCTGACCCCATGACTTCTTTCGCGTGCGTCGCGACCGCGTTTATACATCTCGCAATCGGATGTTCCGGAACGCGCGATACCGACGGTGATTTTTTCCTCCTCGTCGTTACCGGCGTAAACATGCTTTCCAAATGGTCCATCCACCATCGCAACTTCACCAGCGCGATATCTTTATTCTCCCCTCCTCCTGAATACGTACCAATCCCGGCGGTTTCGCAATTCAACGCTCTCAAAGCTAACGGTCCGGCGCGTTTTGAGGCGTCGATGGCGTTCGTGCACAGGTACGTCTCGTAATCGTTTTGGCGTAACAGAGCGGCGCAGTGACGGAAATCTTCCCGCAACTGTTGCACGATTTTAGTAGTCTCGTCAGAGTCGTCGTTGTTGTTCAAAGTCGTTAAAGTTCTTCGAAGAGAGGAAAACGACGACGACGAAGACGAAGACGCGCTGACAAGAAAGCGACGACTCCCGACAGAAACCAGCGCGCGATGACTTCGAGAAGACGACGACAACATTAGTGATGATGAAAGTGCATCACACTCTTCTTTCTCGAGCGGAAAAAGAATGAGGAAAAAAACGTCTTTTTTCTCATCACGTGAAATAATAATAATAATACTAATAATAATAATAACATCATATATATATATCTTTTACTACTCTTACAAGCTCATCAAAACCTCTCTTATGGCGATGACGTCCGCGTGGTCGTCGCCTAATTGTTGTTTTTGCAGAACCAACGCGCGTTCTAACAACGGCTTACCTTTGTGAGTTTCGCCTAAATCTAATCTGCAAATCGCCAAGTCGGTGAGCGTTTGAACGGAACTCGGATGGTCGTCGCCAAGGGCGTTTTCTTGGATGCGCAAGGCTTGCTCGTATAAAGGGACCGCGCCGAGGTAGTCTTCTTGGTCGGATTTCGCGGCGGCGAGGTCGACGAGAACGCGCGCGTAGTCTGGATGGCGGGTGCCTTTGGTGACGGAGAGCGCGGAGAGTTCGCGTTGGAGTTCTTCGATGGACGGGTAATCGTCGTCTTCGTCTTCTTCGTCGTTGGAATCATCATCAGAGTCATCTTCGGAATCGACTTCAGGTTGTTTTTCTCCTTCGCGCAGACCGCGAGAGAATATCGCTTTATCGGTTTCACTCGCGGCGCTCTTCTTCTTAAACTCAAACGAGTTTGACGGCGCTTCGAATACTTTCGCCGCTCCTTTTTCTACCGCTACTCTACTACTACTCGTTTGATTCTTCGTCGCCGATTCACTCGGTTTCTTTTTCAAGTCGATGATTAATTCGTCGTCGCTCGTCTTATTCTTATCATCGACTGATGATACTTTTGCATCTACCGCGCGTTCGACGGCGTCGCGAATTGAACTCTTCAACGTTTTCGGAAGCTTATCGCGCACTTTGCTCCTACCGGTAATCGTCCCGATGAACGCCAACGATTCTACCGCGGCTTTCCTTACCTCGCCAGAATTGTTTTCCAAGTTTTCACAACAAAACGTCAACGCTTTAGACGCAGCATTGACCGCGTGCACACCGTGAGACGTGTTCATACCGAAACTAGAGCAAATCAAGCCGAGCGTTTCTAAGCGCTTGACCATCGCGCGCGGGGCGACTGGTTTTGACGAGGCAGACGAAACGATCGAAGACGACGAGGAAGACGAGCGGCCAGAAGACCCTTTCCCTTTCCCTCCAGAGCTACCGACTTTCTTCTTTTGCGCTTCGAATATCTTCTCTAAAATGATGAACGATTCGTGCTGTTTTTCCACGGTGGAGGCAACGTGCGCGAGCGTCTCTTTCGCCGCATCTCTCGCCCGCGCGTGCGCTTCGGCTAAACGTTCGAGCAGGAAAGGCACAACTTCAATGGAAAGAACAGCCGAGACGTTCGTGCCACCGCTACTTTTGGCGTTAAAGTTTGTTTTTTCGCAACAAAACGTGCACAGAATTCGGAGCGTTTCGCACGCGCGAATGAACGCCGATGCTATTTTGTCGCAAAGACACTTTTGCGCCAGAACGCGACAGACCGAGACGAAGAATTGATTCGTATTCTCCACAGTAACACTTTTTGCACTTAGTAGAACCGTGTTCATTTCTGTCAAAGCGGCGTCTCGCGTGCGCCATCGTTCGCTTTTGATGAGTCTCGCAACTACATCCGCGCTAAACATAGCGAACATCGGTTCCATGTCTCTTTCTTCGCTCGCGGAGAGTTGCAACGTTTCTTCGTCCTCCTCGTTGGTGGTTGTCTGAGGAGTGTTGTTCTCCCCGTTCTTCATTATTTCCGATCCAAGAGAGGAAAATCTACTGACTGGAGTGAAAGAAGATCCGCCGTCGCCGTCGCTGTTCCCAGTTTGTAAACCTGGCGACGTCAGCGGAGACTCTGCGCGACCACTCGCGCGTGCAGGGATCTCATCGTTCGATAACCCAATAGCGCTGGCGTCGTCGGGCCGCGTGTTTGTGTTTTCGGAGAGCGGAAAGTGCGCGGCAACACTCTTCCCTTTCCCGCCGCCATCGTCTGGGTCAAAATCGAACGACTTATCCGCGGCATTAACAACGATCTCGTTTCCATTCTCGTCGTTTTTCACGCGCATACCTAAGATTGGACTACTCGCCGCGCTATTATTGTTGTTATTTTGATGCGTCGTCGTCGTACTTTTCTCAAACGCGTCGAAATCCATCTTTTCAATTTCAGCTTTTAACGTTTTCGCCGTGTCGTAATCTTCCAACCTGACCGCGTTCATTTTCTTCGCTTCGAGTGCAGCTACCGCGGCACCAAACTTACGCAAACGACTCATCACGTCTCTCAATCGCTTCGCTTCGTCGTAATCTTCCACTTCCACTGCTTTTTGTTTCAACGCTTGCGTCTCTTGGATTCGTCTGGCCGTTTTCGCGTCGCACGGCGTGTTTTCAAACATCGGCGGCGACGTGAACGTGGTATTCGTCGTCGCGTTGTTTTTTCGCGTCGTCGTGGTAAACGAGGACGACGGATGCATCGAGCGTGCGTTCGAATTCACAATTTTCGCCTCTGGTGTTCTCGCGGCCGCTGCAAAAAGACTGTTGTTGGCGTTGTTGGCGTTGGTCATTTTTTGCTCGAGCGTCATCCCGATAATCTGAATCTTCGCGATGCCAATCTGCTTGTGCTCGTTCTTCTCGTTCACGTACGCCTCGTCAAACTCTAGCTTCAACCCAACGCAGTTCTCTGCCACTAAATGTATCGTCTTCAACTCTCTCGCGTAAAAATTACTCTCTCTGTTCTCCGTAAACGACACGTACCCGAGCTTCTTCGTCTCTTCTATACCGGTCTTTTCGTTCACCGTTACCGCCGAGACGTGTACTTTAGAGGCGATTTTATACGCGTGCGAGGTGAGCAACAGCCGATGCACCGTCGCTTTTTTGTTCAACAGTTTCAATATCAGCGTTTGTTTTTCGTTTTGAGTCGAATTTTTTCTCGAGCACCATCCTGCGGATGTTGTTGCTCCTCCCGTTGTTTTCTTCTTTGGGTCCTCGTTTTCGGTCGTCGTCTCCAAAGGTGAATTTTGAGTCATCTCTGTCGTTGATGTTTCATCATCCGAAGCGCCGGGCGATAAACGCGCCTCCAGATTCGCCGCTCTGGCGTTTTCATCCTAACAGTAAAAATAATAATAACAACAACAACAACAACAACGAGAACACAAAAAAGAGTGAGTCATCGTAACGCGCAAAACAGAATACAAAAGTCAACATTTTTGAATAATTTTCCCCGCTGTGTATGTTCATGTTGTTCCGATGAACGAAACGACGGGGGTACACGCGAGACGACAAAGACGAGAAAAAGAGTAGAAAACACAGTCTGACGATGAAAATGATAACGAGTCGTCGTATCGTACCTCGCTCGTCGCCGAAACGACGGTAAAAGGAAGTCGAAAGGAGGTCGTGGTCGTTGTTGTCGGTAATGTCATCGCTTCTTTTTTTCTGACGACGAAAATGAAGCAAAACTGTTGCAAAAGTTTTAAATTAAAATCCTACGCTATGCGCTACTCTGAGTCTAACATCATGGTCGAGAAGAAGTTTCGGACGACTTGCCAGCCTTTACTGTTGGACGTTTGGGTTTCCTCCGTTTTTGAAGTCGTCTTTTCGGCGGCGGAAGAAAAAAGACTTCGTCGCCTTCTCTCCTTCTCTCCTTCTTCTCCGAATCGAGGAGCAGCGTTGGCGAGCATTATTTGTTTCTCTTTCTTGTTTTTTACGCCTTCTGCGACGCTTCGTTTGAACTCTGAACCGGGTGAAAGCACTCCTCGCGTTGGAATATACCGCGAGGGCGAATTCAAATTTTCGACGCTCGTCACGCGACGGAATCTGTTGGCCACTTCGTGCATAGTTTCCATTCGTTCCGCTTTCATTCGTTCGCAAATCTCTAAAATCGCGGATTCGTACACCATCGGTATGTGATCGGTCATCATTCTCGTGCTTAAAGGAATGTCCGTGAACGCTGTCGGGTGTTTCGGTTGCGCCACAGGACGTTGGCTGGACAGTCTTCGCAAGTGAATCACGCGTCCTGGCTGCACGAGGAAATCGCTTCCCGAATGGTCGCGAAGTTCCAATCCGCTCTGGTCGCCTAAATCTTGCCAGCTTGTTTGATCCGAATCTCTCTTCTTCGATTTTTCCGCACCTTCGGTACCACCGTTCGTCGTCGTCGCATCGTCGGCACTTTCGTCTACCTCGCCGCCGTCTGTTTTATGAGCTTCGCCGTTGCTATTTCTATTCGTCAGCTCTATTTGTTCGCTAGTGGTTTCGCTAATGCTATTGCTTCTGCTTGAATTTTGTAATCCGTTGGCAACTTCACGAAATGCGCCTCCGATGGACTTTAGCATTGGTTGCGCGGGAGAAGCGGCATTTAATCGTCTCAGAAGTCTGCGCACGGAGGCATAACATAACCTCGGAATGACATCTTTCCCAGCAACAACCGACGTCACGTAGTCTTGACACTTCAACGATAAATCCAAAGTAACCACCGCCGGCGAGGCAAAGGAAACGACCGTGCAGTTATGCATGACAGACGCAATAGCGCCTTCGCTGTTTGGTAAACCCTCGACACCTTTTTGCGCGGCGCCTATGACATCAACGTCACCAGATCGTAAAAGCATGGCGACGCACACGGCGACAGCCGCACCCATAGAGTGTCCGGTGAGTAACACTTTGAAATCTGGATTTTCGTAACACGCTCTCGTCATTTGCGGCAATCTCGTGGAGATAATTTGCCACGCAGACATGACGACGCCGCTGTGCGCGAACCCTCCGAGGAAAGGCACAGAAGTCGAGCACGCATCCGTGATGAAATCACTTCCATTCGCGGTACCTCGAATGGCTAAGACCACCAATTTCTCGTTTCGGTCGACGGCGACGTAAGATGCCGGAGAGAATTGTAACGTTTCCCAATCGGCGACTAAAATATCTTCGGGCGAAACATTCGCGTGTTTTGCTGCAGTTTCCGTAATTTTGTCGTGCAAAACGTCCGGATCTTTCTCGTTTTGAATCTCTACGTGTTTCGCAAACGTCGCAAACTTTTCCTTATTCGAAGCGTTCATGAGCAAAGCAGAAAGCGTTCCGTACGCGGCAGACGCGTGTCGTAACGCAGGTTTTAATTCTTCCATAGCTTCCAGCGATACTTCTCCGTCTCTTCTGACGGAGATATTGTTAACGCTAGCGTTACCACTCGCGTTGGCGTTGTTGTTATTGTTGTCAAAAAACAACGCCTCGTCGTGCATTTCATCTTCGTCGTCGCCGTATAAATACTGTTTCGATGTCTTCTTCAATCTCGCCTCCGCGCGTTGTTCTCTCCACAGCATAATACCCGCGATTGGGTCAAATATCGTCATACCTTCAACACCCAACGGTTTCAACTCTTTCATGAGCATAGTCATCACTCGAATCATCGCGCGATTAAACTCGACGATTTCCCACATCGACGAAGGGATAGTCACACCGGAGACTTTCTTCAAATCTTGTTTCTTTCTGAAGTTGCTACTTCCACTTTCTTTCTTTATCGGCGTCGACGTCGGCGTCGGTGTTGGCGTCGGAGCTCCTAATTTTTGCGCGGTTTCTACTTCTCCTCCTTCTTTCTTCATCATCGTCGTCTTCTGCGCCTCTTCCTTGGCCTCTTCCTCGAGCGCGAGTAAGACATCCTCAGGAATTTCAGAAGGATCTCTCGAGTGCGTCGTCCTCATGAGCGTCTCGTCGTCCATCTTTTCCGGCAACACTGGCAGCGTCCTTCCTTTCTCGTCTTTTGCCATGATGACATTTGACGGCGCTCGCAAGATGATCCCGCCCGGTAACTTCTTCGACGCGTTTGTACCTTTCGTCCTCTCTAAAACCGTCTCAATCGTTGACTTTTCCGTTTTTTCGCTCTTCTTATCGCCGCCTTTTCCGTCACCAATATCTTTTCCTTCTTCCGTACTCGTCGACACCCACTTCGCGCCTCTCGGCGGCACGAACCCGCCCAAATCGTCAAACAAATAATCCGCGGGATTCTCGCCGTAGCGGTCCGTCCCGAATTGAAACAGCGAAAACCCGCCGCCGACGCCGAAGCCTTTCTTTTTCTTCTCTTCTACTTCTTTCTCCCCATTATTGTCTTCTGCTTCTGCTTCTTCTCTGAACAACTTTTCCAGTCGTTTCAAGTTTGGCGAGCATCCGTTATCCGGGTTTTCCTCGAAATCCTCCGAATCCTCCTCCTCCTCGTCTTTGGTGACCGATTCTGGTTCGAACGCCATGAATCTTTGAAACGCGTTTTTCTTCTTCTTCGTCTTCTTCTCATTTTCGGTGGCTTCCGAAAATGACGATTTCTCGAAGAACGAGCGGAACGAAAAATTCGGCGTCACGCTTCTCTTTTGCGCCTCTTCTTCTTCTCTCTCCTCCCGCCGTTGCGCAAAATCCGCAGCATTCTCGGCACTCATTTTTACTTACACGTGAGGCAAAAGAGCGGCTAGAAAACAACAACAACCATCTCGTGCATCTCCCTCCAACACTCGTCGTCGTTTACCTCTCAACGCTCTTTTCGTCGTCGACGTTAAAAAGCTTTCCTATTCTCTGAATGTGCTGCTTTGCGTCGTTGCGAATATGTCGCGAATACAAAAAATTTATGACGATTCAAGTGTGTTGCCTCTCTAGTGGTAGACTTTTACTACTAAAATAATCGCCATACTATACTACGCTAAATTCGCCTAAACTCTCTAATACTATAAAATATCTTTACAGGAACCGAAATACACGCCAACCATTGCGTCTCTGGTGGTCACCTGCGCGTGGTGATGATGATGATGATAATGATGATTGGCGCGCCAAAAACCGTAGGCGTAGTGTCGCGAGGCGAGAAGTTTCGCCGCGACGACGATTTCGCCTTCGATGGAATCGGTGAGCTTGAACTTTCGAGCGAGTTCGGCTTCGATGAGACGACTGGCTACGGTGCACGAAAGTTTGTACGTTTGTTGTTGGTGGTGGTGATGGTCGTTTACGTCGTCGTTGGTACGCGCGAGGAAAAACTGTTTTGCCACGTTCAGCTTAGGACGAAAGGCGGAATCTTTAAGCTGTTTGGCGAGCTCGAAAGAAAGCGTCGAGCCTTTCTGTGGGTCTGCGCGTCGAAGCGCGAACGTACACGCTCGGTGTTTTTCAAATCGTTGCTGCTGGTGAGACTCGACGATCTCGCCGGGCTTTATTTTTCCTCGGCTCTTCTTTTCTCGAAGATTGACGGTCGCCGTCGTGTGCGTTCGCGTCTTTTTCCTTTTCGACGACAGAATTTCTTCCGGTGTTTCCTCCGGATCCGGTGGAGAAGTATCCTCTGCGACACTACTCGTCGTGTGCGTGAAGCTCGCTCGAATGCTTTTCGCGCTGTTTCCGTTCGAGTCAATCGATACGCGTTGCGCGAAACGAATCTTGCCCGCGTTGTTTTCCAACACGTCCTTTTCGGCTCTACACGAGAGAAGCGCTTTTTTCGTCCCGTTGGAAACGTTCGAGTGCAACACCAATTGTTCGTCAAAACTGGGCGGAGTCACCATCGTCGACGATAACGAACACACGCGTGAAATTAACGAGTGCACGGGCGCGTATCCATTCGAGACCGTCGCTTGAACGCTCGATTTCGTCGGCGTCACTCGTACCGTGGCGTACGTTTTAAGGCGTTCCCGTTTTTCCTTGTTGTTCAGATTATTCGCTTTTTGTTTCTCTTCTTCTTCTTCTTCTATTTTCGGCGGTGGTGGTGGTGGCATAAACTTCACCCCGGCTACCATCGCGTCGTCGAGTATGTTCACTACGTTTCTTTTCGCGTCTCCTTTCTTCTTTATCCTCCTCTCGCGCTTTACATCGTTTCCGTCCTCGTACTCGTCCTCTTCGTCTATCCCAACAACCACCAACCTCGACCGCTCGGCGAACAGTTCCACCCGATCTTTCAAATACCACCCTCGCCGCCCAAGAAAGAACAACGAGGGCATCACGTTCGCGACGACTTGCGCGTCTCGCATGCCGTTCGTCTCGTTCCCGATAAACTGGGCGCGAATTTTTACGTTTGGTCCAGCTTCGCCCGCGACGGATAAAACGACAGACTTTTCATCCAGCGACCCGAGCTGTTTTCTCGTCGCATTCGTGCTCTTCTTCTCGCTCTCGTCTTCAGGATTTTCCGTCTCTTCCTCTTTCGACGATGACGACGTCTTCTCGCCGCCGCCAGTAGTATCGTTGCCGTTTTGTTGTTGTTGTTGATGATGTTGAAAACCTTTCGGTCGTCTCGCTCTCCGTTCGTTCCTAATATCCGCCGCCGCGTAAGGCGCGCCGGGGCTGAAAATGTCCTCGTCGCTTCCCTTTGGCATCGACGACGACGAGGACAGAAATACTGGTTTTGTCGGTCTCTTTGATCGCGCTTCGATGTTCCACGCGAAAACCGCTCCTTTTGCGCTGCTTTTACTTTTCGCGAATAAGACAGTATTTCCAGTTCCATCCTTTCTTCGTAAAGGGTGTTGTTCAAGGTGTTGTTGTTGTTCAAAGTCTTCGATGCGCCGAGCGACCAAAACGCGTTCCAGAGCGAGCTTGGACTTCCCCGCACCCATTATTATATCGAGTTCGTTGTTTTTACGACCCTCGCTCTATACACGCACGAATCAGAGCTCTTCTAGGTAATCACAGTTTCGCATCATCATCCGACGCGTTTCGCCCCCGGGGAAGGAATTCAAGTTGTGATACGAATGTTCTCTCAATCGTATCATTCGGTAGCTGCCGACATTTCACCACATCTTTTCTCGCACGCATCCTGCTACACTCTTCGTCGTCGTCGCACAACGCGCGATACTGAAGGTCTCTCTTTTGCGCGCACGTGTTGTGAGGAAAAAACTCTTCACACATTTCCCCCCGCGTGGGATTTTATCCGCCGGAATCTGTTGTTCTCGCGTGTGTCTTTCATTCGGAACGCATCGTTCTCCGTCTCTCGTCTTCTCATCAAACAACACACAACACTCTGTTCGAGAAAAGAGCTCGTGTTTTTTGTCGCTTTTTGTCGCAATAAGGAGCGCGTGCAGTGTTAAAGCGCGAGGAAAATCGTACGCCTCTTACACAACAACAACGGGTAAACGTTTCTTCTCTCCGCGCGCAAGAAGATGAAAGGATTTCTTTCCAAACTCACGCGGTTGAAGACAACAAAGCGAGACGATGCGCAGCAGAATAATCTCCGCAGAGGGCAGAACGACGACGATTCAGACGATTCAGACGAGAAGAGAACGAAGAAAAAGAGTCAAAACAACGAGAACGATTCAGCAGGGGACAACACCAACAGAAACGACAGACGAAAGAGGAAGGAACGAAAAACTGCACAAAAAATCCGCGAGAAACGAGCGCGCGCGATGGAACGATCGATGAACAGCGTTCGAGCGATATCGGGATTGGCGAGTGGGAGCATGCGTTTACTCCCGAATAAAAACGGCGAGAAACCAATCAGCACGAAAACGAACGTGCAAGGTATGGTTTGCGGTTTAGCCGCGCTCGGGGTGGCGCGGAGTATGGCGGAGCGTTCAGTCGTCGCGAAGAAGAAGAAGAGGAAAGAAGGAATGAGCGAAGAAGAAGAAGAAGCAGAAGAAGAGGAAGAAGAAG
>Ga0114997_10002865_pt1 | contig 13767 bp, 12 predicted proteins | sample ArcticOcean_MG_C_2_FD_87045 | JGI IMG/M metagenome (GOLD analysis project Ga0114997, IMG submission 87045) | Marine microbial communities from western Arctic Ocean - ArcticOcean_MG_CB4_136 | ecosystem: Environmental > Aquatic > Marine > Oceanic | place: Arctic Ocean: Canada Basin | collected... | reverse complement strand
ATGGTTTAAAATACCACATGCGTACTCAACATCATTAGCTCACCATTTGTAATTCTAAAAGTATACACATACATACGCAAGTCGTACATTCAGCTTGGGTATACGCGTCGTACCGTTCTCGTTCCGAACGGATGGACGATAGATTTCATATTACTGCCGCCTTGATATTTTAGAGAACTATTTATTAGTCTTGTTTTCGTTCGCAGCGCTCTCGTACATTCAGCTTTTGCATCAGAAAATTCACGCGCAGAAGAACAACAACAACGCACGACGAAACTCTATGAACGCGACGACGATGAATACCGCGCTTTCGGCCTCCTCTTCTCCTAAATTTTCTTTAAATAATCGGTCTGGACGAAAAGGAAAAGCAAAAGGCGGGAGGAGACTGAATGCGACGCGCTTGGGAAATGGATCTTCCCCGTCGTCGTCGACAACCAATTCTTCTTCTCGAATCCTCCTCCGTACGACGACGACGACGACCACCATTTCACGAGTTTTAGTACCAAACAGAAGACAACAACAAAAACAACAAAAACAACAGCATCAATTAAAAGCGACTCGAGACGACGGCGACGACGTCCCGTTCGGGTACACGCGCTTGGACGTCATTCTCATCGGGGGAGGGGTGACTGGTTTAGGGTTTTCAGCCTATTACGGGTTGCAAGAATTCGCCGGGTTCGACGCGCAGTGGGCGGGGAACGTCGTGCAGTTGACGTTCGTCATGTTACTCACGTTGTTGTGGGTTGGGAGTTACATTCAGAGAGTTTTTAATAAGGACATGACGTACGGGAAGCAGTTGAAGGATTACGAAGAGGCGGTGATGCAAAAGAGGTTGGAAGAGATGCCAGAATCCGAACTCATGGCGTTGATGGACGAAAGCGAAAGAGCGAAGAACGAAAAGTGAAGACTGGATGATGATGAGTCTAAGAGGGGGGGGATGAGAGAAAGAGAGAGAAGGAAATAAATAAATAGTGTAATCATCATTACGACTCACAACACATGTATGTCATCATCATCATCAGATTGGTTCCTCGTCTTCGCTTATTTGTTTCGTTCTTTTCACCATCTGTTTACCTTTCTCGACATCCAGTCGCAAAACGAAAAACGCCGGAATGATCGTCATGCAGAGAATGTACCAAAACGAGCGCCGCAAGTTGCCGCTGCTGTTGGCCATAATGGAGATGACTAACGGGCCAACCCATGAGCTTCCTTTGTCGGTCAATTCGAAAAAACTGAAAAACTCGCTCTCTCGGTGCGGCGGTATCAACTCGCAAAACAACGTTCTCGAGAAGGATTGAATCGCGCCGAGGTTTAATCCAAACCAAATGGCGAGAAAATACGCCTCCCACGAGTTTCTGAATCCAATAGAATTAGAAACGTAGCCAAGCAAACCCCATATGGGTAACAACGAGATTGAGAATAACGCGGAAACCACCATCGCTTGATTCGAGGCGTTCAATTTACGCTTGATGAAGAGAAAGAGGAAGTTCCCAACCGCGGCGGATAAAGGCGCCAACAACGCAATCAAGAACAAACCCGTCGTCCCCGTGCACATATCTCTCTGAGCGTACAAGACGCCTAAACCAGCGATTGTCGAGAATCCATCGGTGTAAGCGAAATACAAAATCAGAAACGAAAACGTCACGGGAAACTTTGATTTCGCCTCCGCGATGGTTCTCGCGAATCTCCCCAAAGAGTCTTTCATTCTCGCGAGTTCCGAGTTCTTTTGCTGTTCCTGTTTTTTTTCTCCATTTACTTCGTCGTCTCTTAATTTTTCGCAAAAGTACACGCCGAAACCTAACCACCAAGCACCGGCCAAGACGATGCACCAGCGAAACGCCGAAGACGCTTTGTTATCGCTCGCGTCTTCGTCGGAGCCACCAGAGAGGAACAAAACGACCAGCGATAACAATAAGCCGAGAACGCCGCTTAAATAACCCGCCGCGTAACCTTTCGTGGACAATTCGTTTTCGTAATCGTGATCTTCCTCCTTCCCTTCCGATAAAATCGCCTCGCTCTCTTTCGCGAGTATAGGCAAGTAGCTGTTGTAAAAAATAACGGACAGCCCGTACATGGTGTTGCTAAACACCGCTAATATAGCCGCCAACACGTGCTTATACCCCGCGTGTCCTTCGCTGAACGCCGCAAACACGAGCAAACTCGCGCCTCCTAAAACTGTCGTCATCCTCAACCCTTTCTTCCGGTACCCGGTATCCCCTCTCGCCCCGTACAGCGCGAATACGAGCAACTGCGAGACGCAACTGAAACTGATAATCACGAACGCGAACGAGGACGGACGAAACCCGCCGGAAACGCGCACAGTTTCCAAGTCTTCGCAGTTTTCTCGATTCAATCCCGGACCTATTCGTACAATTTCAGAGAGAGAGAGAGAGAGAGATGTAAGCGAGAAAGAACACAAAATATCTTTCCTCTGCTCCTTTAGAGAGAGAATTCAAAAGAGGATTCATACAGCGCACAAACACTATCGCGGCTAATGCGTTTCTACGCGTTCTAAAAGAGACGATTCAATTCAACAGACCCAAACGACCAAAACGACGCACCGGAACAGAGCAAATTCCCCTCTCCAACTCGACACTCCAAACATTTCTCGCTGTATTCCGTGTCCAAGGTTGAACACATTTTCGGTTTTAGTTTCCCTTGCCACGCTTCACTTTCCGCGTACGCGTTTAACACCAAGGGCAAGAACGTCGCGATGGCGACGGTCGCGTAACAGCTGTTCGCGAAATCGTACCCGATCCATGCTTTTCGCTCGCGGGCGAGAGATGATGATTTTGATGCTTCGTTAGACATCTTTGGTTGTTTCTTTGAGTTTTTCTCGTTAACGAGCTTTTCTTTGTGAGGAAATTTGGGACCAAAAGAGGTAAAAACGCGCTCTAAACGCTCTCTAAACATTTGACTACAACTGTACGCTATCTGAACATTATCTTTCTTTCTCTCTCTTTCTCTCTCTCTCTAGTTGTTTGAGACTCTTTTGGAGACCAAGACGAACCCGTTTCTGTCCAGAAAAGGGTACTCGCCGACCCAAACGTCCAACTCGGGGACGTACGCCTCCCGAATGGCGACAAAGTTTCGGAACAAATCGTCGTCCGAGGAGACGATGAGTTCGCACGCGTCTCCTATTTGCACGTCGTCGTATCTGCGTTCGTTTGGTATGCGAAAAGAGACTTCGAACGAGGAGATTGGGTCGATGAAATCAATCAAGAGCATCTCGCTCGTCGTTTTTCGAGTATTTCTTCGTCCCCGCGACGATGATTTTTTTCGAGCGTTCTCGAAGGTTTTCGCAACAACCGGGACGACTTCGATGTCTTTCACTCGCGCTCTCCACAATCCGACGAATTCGCCTGCGCGCGCAGCGGCGTTCCTTCTCGCCGCCAACGCGATGGGCGCCCAGAGAAAAAATGTCGCGAACGGCACTTGCAACGCCGTCCCGATTTCAAAATCATTAATAGTCGAACATAAAACGACGCCGAGCAAAGAAATAGCGACGCGTTGCACGGCGGCATCGGTGGTGCCCCAAAAGTATCCGTACTGGTTGGAAGTCGCCGCTATGGGAAGGCATTTTTCCGTTTCGCCGTTGGTGAGTAAAGTCACGTTCGGAAGCGCTGGCGAAGAATACGAAGAAGAAGATGATGATGAAGACCGTCGTCGTCGTCGTTCTCGCTCCCGTTGTCCCCGTCGTCCGTCTCCTCTTCCTCGTCGTTGTTCGTCGTAGTCGTCTCCGTCTTCTTTTTCTTCTCTTCTTCCTCTTCCCGTTGCAACATCCTCCTCCTCGATATCCTCAAAGTCCAACGATTTCTTCAATTTTCGCCGCCGCCGTCCAGTTCGCCGCTGCTGTTGAAAACCATCGTCGTTTTTAAAAGACGACGAGGACGACGAAAAAGCAGCGCTAAATCTTCTCTCGTCCTCCTCAAACGCCTCCTCGTCTCTGTCATCTTCTGCTTCTCCATCTGCTTCCCCGACAGCAAAATTGACCAATTTTTTCCCCAACGCGGAAGAAGAATTCAAAGAAGAAGAACGACGAGAAAACCTTGCCGCAATGCTGCTCCTGCTCGTGCTATTACTGCTGCTACGAAGAGTCGTCGTCGTAAAAGTCGGTCTCTTCCGCGTCGTCCTCGCGAAAAGGCTTTTGACGGAGAAAACAACCGTACGATTTTGCGCTGAATTAGTAGGAGTCATACACAACGGAAGCATTTTTGTGTGAATGCAACAAAAAGTGAGGAAATGTAACAACTTTTGCGCGCGATGGATGATTTTGTATAATGATGATGATGTGTTTCTGAGTATTGTTTTGCTTTGTTTTGCGTGTAGCAGTGCTCTGTGTACATATGTGTGTGTGTGTTTTTGTGTTCAAGTGTCAAGTGAAACCCGCAACACTCTTACGAAGAATCGAGCAGACGTTTATGTTGGCGTCAATTTTTTGGCAGCTTGTTCCTTTTGGCGGCGATGTTTTGCCGTTTCTTATGCGACGCTTGCGCGCACGGCAAGTGAAACCCGCACTCTTTAATCGAATGGACATTGATGACGTCATTTTGGCGACCCCGTCCTCCTTTTTCTTTCAAATATTCGTATTTACCTTTCGAGTTTTTGACGATCCACGTGATCTCCACTTCGTCTTCGTCTTTCGGCTCGATTGACGCGTCAAGCAGCGCGTGTACACCGTTTGGGTAATAAATCGGACCTTTTCTCCTCAATTGGGCTTTTTTCAATCGAACGATTTCTCCCCACCACGGGTCCTCGGGATCTCCCGAGTCGATTTCGATGGACATGCCCGGAGCTAAGTGCTCGAGTTCTATTTTGCCGGTAACGACTTCTTCCTCTTCTGTTTCCTTTTTTTTCTTCTCTTTCTTTTGGACTTTTTTCGCCTTCTTCTTCGAGATTTTCGGCTCTTTTGGCTTCTTCTTCTTCTTCGTCGTCGTCGTCGTCGTCGTCGTCGTCGTCGTCGTTTGCTTTTTATCATTACTTTTACTTCCATCTTGTTTTCCAATGTTTTGAACGCCAGGAAACCAGGTTATTGGCTCCGTGTTATAGGTTGAATGTTGCGGCGTCGCCATCGCCTTCTCCTGCAACTCTTGCCTCTTCCATTCTTTCTCTTTTTCTTCGGTTAAGAGCTCTGCCATGTATCTCTCCGAATCGAACTCGTTCCTCGACTGTAATCTGAGATTTTCGAGGCGTTTCTTTCGAATTTCTACGAGTTCTCTCTTTAACTCGTCTTTACGCGGATTGGCGGGATAGGAATATTGCATTTGACGTCGCAACGCTCTTCTCGCTATCAGCTCTTGCTCCGCCGATTCCCAGCTCGCGCTCTCTTCATTCACGCATTTGATCAAGATAATCAACGCGCGCTTGTAGTTTTCTAAGTGTATCGCGCGAGAAGATAAATCTTGCGCGATAACTGCACTCGCTCTCTCTGTTGGTGTCTCGTGTTGTCTTTCGCTCGGTCCTGGCGCTCTCATAGTGGGCGAACCAAATTTACGCTTTATATTTTGAACCAGTCGCACCAGATCCTTCGTCTCCTTGTCGTCGTCCTCTTCGATGATTACGACGTCTTCGTCGTCTATTTTCCTCGCTTTTCCTCTTCCATCGTTTTCGGCTTCCTCCTTCTTGTTCTTCTTCTTCTTCTTCTTCTTCTTCTTCTTCTTTGGATCTTCCTTCTCTGCCCACTCGTCGTACATCGGGAACGCCTTCTCTTCTCCTTCAACCGGTAAAGGCCACTTCCTCGTCGCTTGCATCGCGGCGTCTCTAAACACCGCGTCTTCCACCAACGCTTTTTGCAAACCCAAACTCGTGTCGCTCTTCTCCTTCTTCTTCTTCTCTCCTCCATCTCCTTCTCCTCCTCCTTCTTCTTCTTCACCACCTCGACTCTTACCGCCGACGATACCGAACGATTCCTCCCTAAACTTTCTCACTATTTTACGAAACGAGTTTAACCAATTCACCCTCTCCTCCAAAACCCACCGTCGATCGAATCTCGCCTTCGCGTGCAACTCTCTCTCGTACACGTCCTCCTCGTACTCGTCCGTATTCATCGTATCCAATGGGTCTCGATTATACTTGCTCCAAGTGATCGTATTATTAGTAGTACTACCCAAACTGTTCTCGTGTACTTTCTTCCACGCGACGCCAAACACGATGCGATTGATGACTTCTTTCGAAAACTTCGCGCAGTCTTCGCGGGTCCTTCTCAGCGCCTTCGCATTCTCGCCTTCACCTTCCTCTTCCTCTTCCTCTTCTCCTGAATATTCGCTCCGCAAATCGTCGTCGTCGTTCTCGTCCTCTGGATCCTCCTCGTTCGAGTTCATCATCCACACCCGTCCCGGAATCGCTATAAACATTCGTCCCGGCATCGCGTCCTCCTCCTCCTCCTTTTCGCAAAAGTAATACGTCTCCACCAAAGACTTCCAGCTCAAACGAACGGTTTCCCATCGGAACGCGTGTTTGTTCTTCTTTTCTCGAAATTGCGTAAAATTTTCCTCTTCCTCTGTTTCTTCTTCGTCTTCTTCTTCGGTCGATGATTTTTCCCAAGAGGAGGAGGAAATGGATTCTTCCTCCTCCTCCTCCTCTTGGTCTTCCTCCTCCTCCTCCGAATGAGCGGCACCGCGATGCTCGCGATGAAGGAAAAGGTTCGACTTCGCGTTTTTACGCGCGACGAATGCGTGCGTTCTTTTCCTCTTCTCTTCAAAGTTCGTAGACTTCGTTCGCTTTCTCATCACGTCTGCGTCTGAAATTGGATTTCGACGTTTCCGTTTTTTCCTCTCTCCTTCCTCGTCTTCCTCTTCCTCTTCTTTCTTTTGAACGTGGTCACGACGACGATGAAATGAAGGAGGACGAGATTGCAACTCGCGCGTTTGGTCCGCGTGCGCGCGCATTTGAACACGCAAAGAAGAGTCTCTCCTCAGTTGCGCTCAAAATGTGTGGCGGGAAAAGGTCACGATGTCATCATAAACGCGACGCGCGCAACTCGTCGCGACGACGATGCTTTCTCACGCCTCGAGGCGAGGATACCTTCACCACTTCCACCGCTACCGTTTTTGCGTGGTGACGTCGATATATTCGTCGTTGTCGTCGTCGTCGAGAGAAGAAGGAGGAAAGACGCACAACGCGACGACGGCAAAGCGATTTCAATCCAATTCCCCTACGAACGATATCGAGAACTACGGTTCACGAAACTCGTTCGTTCTCTCAAAGACGCGAATATTCGCGCAAGAGGACGTAGCGGAATTTGCAAAGATAACCGGCGATTCAAATCCAATTCACGTGAGTAAGAACAACAATAATACTAACAATATCGTGCACGGGGCGTTGTTGGTGGCCATGTTCCCGGCGTTAGTTGGAAGCACGTTTCCAGGGGCGAAATATTTGCGCCAAACGGCAAAGTTTCGACGGGAGTGCCCGGTCGACGCGAGAGTGACGGCGACGGTGAGGAAGATTAAGGAGACGAGAGGTGGTAAGATTGTTGAGTTTGAGACGAAGGTGAGATGCGCGGAGGATGAAGGGAAAGTGTACGTGGACGGCTTCGCGCTGGCGAAAATAGAATAGAATGTAGCGCGTAGAATGTAATTAGTAGTAGTAGTATTATCGTTTCGAAGCCGGTGGTCGTAAGCCGGAGAACATCGAGTCTAAGTGCGCGGTTTGTTTTGCTCCGGGTTCTTTGTTATTATTGGCCGCGGTGGCGCGCGCGGTGGCTTGTTTCAATCGCTCCTTGGATTGCGCCCATCGCTCGTCTCGGTTGGCGTTTGAAGACGGAGAAGACGATGATCCCGCGCCAGTTCCAGAGAGTAAATTTACGCTTTCTAAGTTACGTCCTCCTGCTCCTCCTTCTCCTCTGTCTTCGTCTTCGTCGATGCTAATTTGTTCTTCTTCTAGGTTTCTGGTAAAAGAGGAGAAATTTTTACTCCCGCGCGCTCTCGCGTTGCTCGGCGACGGTTCGTCGAAGTAGTATTCCGGATTGGCGCACCCTAATCGACCGCCTTCGACAATTTCCGCGCGTTCGCGGTCGACTATGGACCTCCCGAGACTATCGTCTTCCATCTCTTCGTCTTTAGCGGATGCGAAGTGAAACGCGTTTTGGTTGCCGATCATGTTCGAGCCGAACCCGTCGGAGCCGATTGAAGTTCGATGGTGCAAACTGCTTCGACCGCTCGATCCTCCTCTTAACCGAGCGGGACAGCAACAACACAAAATTTTCCATCCGTAACCAGCAATGCCATCGAACGCATCAAAGGCAATCAACGCGCAATAAATGGCTAAAAATCCAGGAACGATCGTGTTAAACCTCTGCGCGGCTTCCGGAATGTGTTCGGCCATTTTCTTCGCGAACGTCGTCGGAGGCACCGATGGGCGAGACAACACCGGCAACAGCGCTAAGAAGTTATACGCCAACGGCGCGGAGTATCTGCACACCAACGACGCGTTGAATAACAAAGATAAACTGTCCGTTCCGTACGGTACCAACGTGTAAAACGAAAACATCCCCAATCGACCGAGCGATAAGTAGGCGCAAAAACACACGTAAAACAAAGGCACGAAAATTGCCATGTGTAAAGTTAAAACGTTATTCACGTTGCGTTCTACGATGACGCCGAATAAGGAGAGAGTGGCGTGCTCACCTAACGCGTCTCCCGTCCAAATCGTACTCTCGGCTAAAATAATCGCCAACGACAAAAAGGCGAAAGAGAAGGCCAAGACTTTACACGTCATCGGTTCAAACGTGCACCTGTAAAATTTTTCAATCGAGTCTCTTATGCTTCTGATTGATGGCGAGGGCGACGAGGACGACGATACGCCACCACCGTTTCGTAACGCAGATCCATTCTGTAATAAATCTTGCGAAATTATGCCTCCACTGGCGGATGGAGGTTTGATCAATCTTCCGTGCGCAGATTTACTCGTTTGATACGTCGCTTCGGCTTGGAACGCGTCTTCCACCGCTTCCACGTACTGCGCTCGTGTTCGTCTGTACACTCGCAAAGATCGCTTTAATCGTCTTCTTAACCTCGCTAAGTCTTTCTCTAAATCGTAATCGTAATCTAACATCGCGTCGTCGTCGTCGTCGTCCATCATCACCCCCATCGCGTTCATTTCCCCGTACGACCCTCTTCTACTACTACTCGTTCCTCTTGCTTGCATAGGCGACGACGAGGACGGTCCTCCCCCATTATTATTATTATTATTATTATCCATTCTCAATGTTTCTGCGTCCGGCACTTCGCTTTCGATGATATCCATCGCCCATCTCAACTCGTGCCTTCTCGGCATCACCCTCGCCGTCGTCGCGACCGCTTTGCACACTTTCTTCAAATCTTCGTGCGCTTCTTGCAAACTCCTAGAAACGTGCGCGACTCTTTTATACGCCCTCGTCGGTCGGTCGTCCAAAAACGATCTCTTATACAACGCTCGCGGCACTTCGACTAAACCGTACCCGACGAGTAAAATACCCGTCGAAATACCCCACGCGTTCGCGACGACGATACCGTACGCGCTCAAACTCGACGCATCCAACGACCCGAAAAAGAGTAACCCAGTCGCGCCGATACACAAAATCCCAACTAAAACGAGGTAAAAAATCATGTTTTCTCTCAAAGCGGTCGAACACCTCGACGCGAACGTAAAGTCTCCGCTGTCCTCGTAAATCTGGTGCAACGGTAAAATCACCCAAGTGAGTAAAAAGGTCGACCAGTACGTCAACCCCCACATGTAGCCCATCGTGCCATCGTCTGTCCGATTTCCATACTCTCCGTTTTCAGTCATTCTCGACAGAGAATACCCGACGTCCAAGGGTACCAGAGTCACAATAGAAACGCTCAAAGTCCACGAGAGAAACACTTGCGCTTTTACCGAGAACGGGTTGTTCCTCTTATCGCTGAAATAGTTCAGCGTTCGCAACACTAAGGATAAGACTAAAGCGGACGCGACGAACGCGAACGTGACTCTCATTTTTTACTCTGTTCGTGTTGATGGGTTGTTATTTCTACGACTGATGATGCGTTAAGTACCCGCGATGGAATACTATGTATAGTAAACGTATGGAACAAAAGTGTTTTATAATGGAGGATTTGCGGCAAAACTTTTAACTTTTTCCCCTGCATGATGTAATGATGTTCTCGCAGATACGAACAACGGTTAGCCCCGGCTTTCATCGCAACAAGCACAAGCCTTTCATAAAAAAACGACGCTCTTTTTCCTCTTTGAAGTCTGGAGATGAATTTTCAGGAGGGGCGGAACCGTGGGACCCTTCAAAGAACGACGGCGAGTTAGATCCGATTCGGAACGAAGTTTTGTTACAAATCGTCCAATCGGAGATTTCAGACGAGGAGGTGAACAAACTCGTCTGGCGATGTTTAGGATACGAAATGACGATAGAGCTCGACCCGGAGACGTTAACTGCGACGGAGAAGTGGCAAGTATCGGAGAAAGTGTTCCCGAACTGGGCGAAACGGTTTCCAGAACCCCCGGATGTGATTGGGGTGACGAGGAAGTTTTACCCGGAAATCGACCAACCGGTGAAGGAAGCGTGCGCGAGCTTGACGAGATCGGTCTCGAGCGAATATAAGAACGGTTTGAAGGAACAGTTGAAACCGTTAGGGTGGAAAGGGTTTAAAATGGAAGGGTTGACGCCGAACATGACGAGACGAGCGCAAGCGGCGAATTGGTTGGTGTATTATAGGAGCGAGTTGAGAGGGGTCCCGATCGAGGAGTTGAAGAGGAGACGAGAACTTCGAAGACTGAAAGAGATCGAGGAAGGCGAGGAGAAGAAACCAACCGGTGGGTCCGCGCAATCCGTCGTTTAATAATAATAATAATAATAATAATTTGAGCGAGATATAATAATATAAGCATATGCGTTACGTGTAGTAGAGTCTTTGCATGACTATGACATAACGCACGCGTTCTCGTTCCTCTCTCTCTCTCTCTCTCTCTCTCTCTCACTCTCTCTTTCTCTCAACAACATCAATAATAATAACGGTACATGATAAACGTCGTCGTCGTCGTCGTATTAAGGGTCGTACACAAACTCGCCGTACTCGCTCAATACCGTCACTTGGCTCTTCCCGCTCTTCTCTTCCACTCGTCCGATAATTTTACTGTCGATGTTAAACTTCTTCCCGCACTCGATCAATCTATTCGCGACGCCGACCGACGGAACGTACACCTCCAGCCTGTGACCGCAGTTGAACACTTTATACATTTCCTTCCAATCCGTGTTTGAGCACTCTTGGATCAACCGAAACAACGGAGGAACGTCGAACATGTCGTCTTTAATAATCTGTAACCCGTCGTCGACAAAGTGTAAAACTTTCGTTTGCGCGCCTCCCGAGCAATGCACCATGCCGTGAATTTCCTCTTTTCGTTTCTCGCCAACTTCGTCCAAAATCGCTCGCACAACCGGCGCGTACGTTCGCGTCGGCGATAGAACGAGCTTTCCAACCGTCATCCCAGTTTCTGGCTCGATATCCGTCAACTGATACTTCCCAGAATACACCAAATCTTCCGGCACGGCTGGATCAAACGTCTCCGGATACTTCTCGCCGACAGATTTCGCAAACACGTCGTGTCTGGCGCTGGTCAACCCATTCGATCCCATCCCGCCATTATACTCCGTCTCGTACGAAGCTTGCCCGTACGAGCTAAACCCGACGATGATATCTCCGGCTTGGATTTTATCGTTCGAAATCACGTCTTCTCTTTTCATCCTCGCGCACACGGTGGAATCGACCACAACCGTTCTCACCAAATCCCCGAGATCTGCGGTTTCTCCTCCCGTGCTCGTAATCCCTACCCCACACTCTCGCATCGTCTTCAACACATCCTCCGTTCCTTCGATCAGATTCGTCAAAACCTCCCCGGTAATCAATCCTTTATTCCTCCCGATGGTCGACGACAACAATATATCGTCCGCGCACCCGATGCACAACAAATCATCCGTATTCATAACCACAGAGTCTTGCGCGATGCCTCTCCACACGTTCAAATCTCCCGTCTCTTTCCAGTACGCGTACGCGAGCGATGATTTCGTCCCCGCGCCGTCCGCGTGGACGCACGTGCAATATTCCGGGTCCATCGCGATATCTTCTACCACTTTACAAAACGCCTTGGGAAACAATCCTTTGCTGACGTTTTTTATGGCTTTGTGCACGTCTTCTTTGGACGCGGAAACCCCTCTCGCCATGTACCGCTCTTCTTTGTTGTTTACTTGTTGTTGTTGTTGTTGTTCAGACGACGACGACGCTCTGATGATGTTGCCGTGGCAACGACGACTGCCGCTCCTCCCGCGATGATGATGTCGTTCATCTCGTTCGTCGTTGTTTCTCAATGCTACTGCTTTACTATTATTACTTCTTCTCGATTTTGAGGACGACGATTTCGAAGACAAAGAACAACAAAGGAGCGACGACGACGACGAGGATGCTTTCATCATCGTCTGAATCGTCGTCATCTCTCTTTCTCTCCCTCTCTTAAACGCGCGCGTTCTTTAAGAAGCTTCTTCTTCGGCGAAATTTTTGAAATCATTTCCAAAGAGCTTTTTATTACGGGTGGACTTTTAACAAAATTTTTAGGGTTTCTAAACCCAATAAGAAATTTGCGTTTTTTTCTTCTTTTCTTTTTTGATTTTCGAGGATGATTTTTTGCGAATTTTGTTGTCGTCATGTGCGAATAACAATAATACTAAGAACAATAATAACAATAACAATAACAATAAAATAATAAGAAGAGTATTCACACGCGCTGTTCTCCCCAAACAAACAAAAAACGGTGCTGTTGGTTGGTGTTATTCTTCAAACCACACATAAAATCTTTTTCTTCTTTTTCTTCTTTTTCTTCTTCTTCTTCTTCGTTTTTAAAAGTTGGAAAGCGCGTAAGCGATTTGGCCGGCGTTTGGCCTCGATTTCGCGTCTTCCGTCCAAGCGCGCTGAACGAGAGAACGACGACGTAAACGACGACAAATGCGAGGACGACGCGAAAGAAAAAGAACGGCATATTCTTCTCCCCCTCGTCCTTCTTTTCAGAGCGACGACTTCAGAGAAGAGCGAAGAAAGAACGGACCTTTTCATCTCTCTTTTCGTCTCCCTTTTTTTCTCTCTTTTTTTTGTGTCTTTTTTTTTAATCCGTCACATTCTTCAGAAGCCACCGCGAAGGAAGAAAAGAGGTAACTTCAGATGCAGTGCTCTTACGTGAGCACGAGCGTGACAATCACCAACACAATGAGATTGAAGAAACCGTTCTGGGTAAATCCAGCAGAAAGGATACTGGATTCCTGCGACAGCGACGGCACCGACGGAGGAGAAGGAGGAGGGGGAGGTGAAGGAGGAGGTGGAGGATGAGAAGGAGGAGGGGGAGATGAAGGAGGAGGAGAAGGGACTTTCCAAGTACTTTTGATTGTATCGCACGAACTCGCCGGACCGGTGTTGGCGTCGGTGCACGTAAATTTCGCTTGAAACGCAGTCGCTCCAGAAAACATAGTACTTTGCGCTGTTGTCGCTGCCGTTCCCGTCCACGAGGAAATGTCGTGGTTGAACGCAGAAGCGAAATAAAACATACCAAACATAGTAGTAACTTTTTCTGTGTTCCAACTCCCAATGTCTTGGTCGAACGCAGATGCGGACTGAAACATACCATACATAGTAGTCACTTTCTCTGTATTCCAATCCCCAATGTCTTGGTTGAAGGCAGAAGCGACATAAAACATAAGATACATAGTAGTCACTTTCGCTGTGTTCCAATTCGAAATATCGCCGTTGAATGTACTTT
>Ga0114997_10002863_pt1 | contig 13769 bp, 6 predicted proteins | sample ArcticOcean_MG_C_2_FD_87045 | JGI IMG/M metagenome (GOLD analysis project Ga0114997, IMG submission 87045) | Marine microbial communities from western Arctic Ocean - ArcticOcean_MG_CB4_136 | ecosystem: Environmental > Aquatic > Marine > Oceanic | place: Arctic Ocean: Canada Basin | collected... | reverse complement strand
ATCTGTAAGTATGAAAGGCGGAAAATCTGTAAGTATGAAAGGCGGAAAATCTGTAACCATACCTGTTTCTACTGTTCCGGGTGCGTCAGCGGCAAGCAATTTAATTACAACAGATTTAACCACTATGGGAGCATCGATTGCCATACAAAATGCACTATATAAACAGGTGGGTGGTAAGCGAAGAAAGAAGTCACGTGTTAATCGCACTAACAAAAAACGCACCAACAAAAAACGCGGTAACAAAAAACGCGGTAACAAAAAACGCACTAACAAAAAACGCGGTAACAAAAAACGCACTAACAAAAAACGCACCACAAACAAGCTGGTTAATCGTAGACGGAATAAGCGCGGTCTTCGTGTTCATATATAGCGAAAATTTTTCAAAGATAAATTTTTTGTTAATGTCATAAATAATTTTCGCACTATTATCTATTATGACGTTTTCTGATTGGACCAGATTTATACTGGTTATATTAATTTTTATGTGTCTACACGCCTATATTATTTTAGCGATTCAAATGGAAAATATTAAAAAAAACTGGCCTGTATGGAGGTGTAATCCGATGGTAATGCCATTTGCGAGGGTATTTGGACATGATGAATTTGGAAATTTCACACATTGTATTCAGACTATGCAAAGCGACTATATGTCATTCTTGCTACAGCCAATTAATTTTGATTTAAGTAAGGTTACCAAAATCGGAGGGTTATTTACGGCGGGGCTGGCAGGAGGACTTTCATTTATAACCGATTTAAGAAAAATGCTTCATACGATATTTAAAAGTATATACGCCGCATTTCAACAGATAATCATCCAATTTCAATTAATGATCATCAATATTAAGGACACCTTCGGTAAAATAGGTGCGGTTGTCAGTATATTAGCAAAAATAATTATGGGGATATCTAATTTGATTAAAAGTATTGAAAATGGTCCTCCTGGACAGGTATTAGAAGCCGTTTCTAACAACTGTTTTGACCCAGAAACGAAGGTAATGACAAGTTCAGGTAAATTAATTGCTATGAAAGATATTGAATTAAATACTATATTAAAAAATGGGTCAAAGGTATTATCTGTAATGAAAATAAGCAATCTCACAACAGATGGGAATATTAACTCTCAGATGTATGAAGTATATAATGGAGAAAATAACGAATATATATACGTTACTGGTTCGCATCTGATTTATGACCCGAATCTAAAGGAATATGTAAGTGTTAAAAATCTTGATGCTGGAAATAAATGTAAGATATCAAATAAAGTTTGTCGCGAGTTATCATGTCTGATAACATCAGACCACACTATAGCTATAGGGGAATGGATATTCCATGATTGGGAGGATAATAATGGTTCGCCATCCAAGAGCATATAATAAGATTATTACACATCAATATTATCAACATACTATATATGAGCGGTTTGTCTGATTCGATATTTACTAAAGTAAGTAATTTATATAAAAAGGCCGGATATCTTAATTTATACGGTGTAGATTTAATTATTACAATTGTAATATGTGTGTTTTTTTCATTAATAATGATGTATTATTCTGTAATTAATAATCTACAACCTATAAAAGCTGATTGGGATAATAATAAATGTAAACCATCAATAATTCCATTTGCTGGTATAATTAATAGACCCGATAACGAAACAGCATTTGAATTCACACAGAAAAACTTTATATATTGTGGTCAAACAATGCTCAAGAAAATTGTTGACGGAGCATTCCTACCTATATTTCTGGCATTCGAAGGTGTTAGTTATTTTTTAAAGTCATGTGTGTTACAATTATCAATTATATATTCTCAAATTTCAAATGCTCAGGGGCGCGCCGGTGGAATATTTGCTATAATAAGAAGAGCTGTTAAAATAATGCTTATACCATTACAGCAATTAATTATTAACGTGAAAGATATATTCAACAAATTACAGGCTATATTTGTAGTTGTATTGTATGGGTTAATGGGACCATTATTTACGCTTCTAGGAGCTCTCGATTTACTTCAAGATGTAATAACGCTGGCAATTGTCGCGGCGGTTGCAACATCGGTGGCTCTGTTTGCGGCAGCGGCGGCCTTTTACGCATCATTTTTTTTATCACCATTGGGAATCCCATTAACGGTATTGGGCGGTGTCGCCGTCGCTATTAGCGTAGCCCTCGCCGTCATCTGCGGGCTCCTTCTTATCTGCGTTAATGAGGTAAAAGATGCAGCAGACCAATGTTTTGACCCAGATACGAAAGTTAAGACACAGTCAGGAGAGTTAGTCGCCATGAAAGATCTTGAATTAAATACAATTCTTAAGAACGGAACAAGAGTTACGTCAGTAATGAAATTAAATAATACCGATGAAAATGGTAATATAATAAATAAGATGTACGAGATTAATAATGGTGAAAGTAATAGTTGTATATATGTGACTGGTAATCATTTAGTGTATGATCCTATGATCAAAGAATTTGTAGCAGTTAATAATCTACGTGGAGCGAATCCATCTCATATATCGAAGAAGGAATGTCCAGTTTTAGCGTGTTTAATCACTACTAATCATACAATTCCAATAGGGGAATGGATATTCCATGATTGGGAGGATAATAATGGTTCGTCGTCAAAATCGGTTGAGTAATCATATTAAGGATTTATTGATAAATAAGGATTTATATAGAGTTGTGAATTAATATAATTATAATCTATATATTTTTTATAATGAACATTAATATTCTTGGAGTTAAAATGAGATTGGAACTCATAATTATAAGTATATTTGTAGGTTGTGTAATAACAACAACTTCATTCTGTAGCTGTGCTGGCGGAATTCGTGAAGGATTCATAATAGGCACCAACTTAGCTGGTGCGGCAATCGACTATTCTATGGGCGACGGTGTTAAGGGGAGTTATCTCGTGAAACCGGATGATTTCAATAAACTAGAAACGAACGTGAAAGGGTTGGGTATTCCACCTCCCGAAGGTAAATTATCGCTTTTCGGTGAAAATGAAATGAGCCCAAACTGCTGTCCGTCAACATATAGCACCTCAAAGGGATGCGTATGTTCCACACCAGAACAAATTACATTTCTAAATAAGCGCGGTGGAAACAGAACATAGAGTATTGTAAAAATAAAAAATTTTTTTATTTTATTTTTAAATAAGTAGTTATTTCTTTATTTGTTACATTTTGAGTTGTTTATTAATTGCTAGTTATACATATTATGCCAATTACCGGTCGGTTCGGTTATCTTAATCATAATGTCAACGATTTCTGTTGTAACACTAACTGGAAACACGATTTTTAGTTTCATGTCCTTCTCAAATAGATTTGTCTCTGGTTTCATAAGTCGATAAAGATTTAACTTGGTGTGTATAATTTCTAGACAGCGTTTTAGATTTCTAACGCCTTGCTCACTATCTGTATATTTCTCGATAATGTGTTTGATTACTACGTCGGAAATAACAATATCCTCCTCCTTAAATTTAACCTGTTCTTTAATCTTCGGAATTAAGTAATTTTTAGCAATAATCGTCTTTTGTTTGACATCATATCCTTTCGTCTGAATGCGATACATACGGTCCTTTAGAATAGGATTTACTTTAGACTCATCGTTGTAGCTAAATATAAAGAGACACCGACTAAGGTCAAAATCAAGTTCCGAGAAATATTTATCATGAAACTTACTATTTTGTGTCGTATCTGTAAGATGTGTCAAAATACCGTTTATCTCCTCACCTTTAGGCGTTTCACTTACCTTGTCTAACTCATCAAAGTAAATGACCGGATTCATTGATTTACATTGAATCAGAATATCTACAATTTTCCCCCACGTCGACCCCTCATATGTATAAGAGTGACCCTCGAGAAAGCTAGAGTCTGTGGCACCACCTAGCGCGATGAACGCGAATTCTCTACCCAGAATTTGACTGATTCCATCTTTGACCAACGTGGTTTTACCCGTCCCCATTGGTCCCTTAATCGCGATAGCCGATCCAATTGCCTCCGGGTTCGCAATCCATTGCCCAACCATCTGCATAATCTGTAGTTTGGCGTCATCCATTCCATAAACCGCCTCGTCAAGTGTTTTTTTAGAATGTTCCATAAACTCGTGACACTTATCTACACCGTCGTCTATTGTTAGTGGGATATTGTTGTATTTATTGAATGGGATTTGCATAAATGTGTCTACCCAATTCTTGATTTTATAATACTCGCCGCCACTTTCGTCCATGTATTTTAGAGAGTTGATTTTCTTGAATGCGATAGACTTATACACTACTGGAATATCTGCGTCTATTAACGTTAGGCGATATGGTTTATCAACCTCCATGTGTTTCTTAAGTTCCTCTACCTCTTGTAGGACCTTATGTTGTTCATCAACAGTAAGTCGGTCCCTGAAGAATTTAGTATCATTCAATGAGTTCTTCTCCTTGATTACTTTTTGGAACTTCTCCGCATTTTTAGTGCGCACTTTCTGTGTGCGTTTTTTCTCCTCTTTATTGTATTTATTCTCACGAGACTCGAAATCTTTAATAATAGACTGCATCACCTTATTATTTTTGTCCTTTTCGCTTAGACCGCTAATCATTTCCCGAACCTTTGTATATGCCTCCAAGTCAGTAATCCCATCTTCATCATCTGATTTTTCGGTTACATCCTTTTTACCTCTGGTTTTCTTATTATATAACTCATCATCCGCATCCGCATCCGCATCCGCATCCGCATCCGACTCCGACTCAGATTCAGACTCTGTCTCTTCTTCTGCGTCAATCTCATCCATTTTCTGCCCCATAGTTAATAGAATATTGAATAGACCAGATTTTCCAAATTCAACGACCGCATCTTCATCCTCGTCTTCAGAATCAATATCTTCATCGGAGCATTCATCTTCTTCGGATTCTGTCTCTGAATCGGACGTCTCTTCATATTCGGTATCAGTATCATTACCATTCATATTATCAGACTTACCAAACAAATCTTGCATTAGCATATCCATATCAATTTTTGAATCATTTGGTTCCTTAGACATTTTTTTATTTTTATTACATTTAGTGTTCTCGCCTTTTGGTTTTTCGCCTTTTGGTTTCTCGCCCTTTGGTTTCTCGCCCTTTGGTTTCTCGCCCTTTGCCTTATTCTTAATACTATCATCTGGTTGTGTCTTCTCCTTCTCAGCAGATACAATCTTGTTTTTAATGTATGTTGATGGAAAGATATCTCCAATAATCTTGCGAATATCATCCATATCAGTCTCAACCTCATCGTCGGTTAGCCATTCAGAGTCATCGTCTGATGATTCGTTGCTCTTACTGGTCAACTCTACGGAGTTACCTTTCGAGCGAGTCTGATAAGTGTGTTTTTTATTCATATCTTTCTTCATAATAAACTGTGTGGTGATATTTATTTAAATAATTTTCATTCAATTTTTTATTTAGTATAAAATTGAATGAAAACAATCTAAATATTATTTGTGTAATATAAGAAGGATGGCTGATAGTAAGAAAAAAGCTAATTACACTAAAGAGGCATCTAAGATTATTGGAATTCAGTTTAGTATTTTGTCTCCTGAGGAAATTCGCAATGGTTCTGTCGCTGCTATTACGAATCGCGACACATATATAAATAATAAACCAGTTATTAATGGACTATTTGATCCACGAATGGGCGTTTTAGAGCCTGGTTATGTATGTCCTACCGATGGACTGGACTATATGCAGACACCTGGATACTTCGGACACATAGAGCTTGCCCGTCCGCTATTTTACATTCAGTATTTGAGTACGATTATGAAAATTGTGAGGTGTACATGTGTTAAGTGTAGTAAGCTTCTTATTAGCAAAGAACAATTTAAACATCTGCTAAAATCATCAAACGAGGCGCGATGGAATGCGGTCTTTCGCGACGCAAGTAAAATCAAGCGGTGTGGTGAAGACACAAATGACGGGTGTGGCTGTCTTCAACCGGCAAAACTAAAGAAGGAGGGTCTCGCCACGCTCGTCGCAGAATGGGACGATATTGACGGCGTGGACAAAGAGAACCTTACTATGGTAATGACTCCCGAAATCGTCCTTAAACAATTCAGACGCATCTCGGATGAGGATGTAACGTTCATGGGGTTTAGTCCAATCTGGTCGCGTCCCGACTGGATGATATGTCAGGTGCTCGCCGTTCCACCTCCAGCAGTGAGACCGTCGGTTAAGCACGATTCGCAACAGCGCAGTGAGGATGATATTAGTCACATTATTGTTAATATTATTAAGACGAACAACACGTTACAAACTAAAATAGAGACTAACGCAGCCGCTCCAGTAATCACCGACTGGACGATGCTGCTTCAGTATTACATTGCTACTCTCGTAGACAATAAAATACCTGGGGTGGCAGCACACGCACAGCGCTCTGGTCGTCCGCTTAAATCAATAAAGGACCGTCTTAACGGAAAGGTTGGACGCATCCGCGGAAATCTTATGGGCAAACGCGTTGACTTTTCGGCCCGCTCCGTCATCACGCCCGACCCAAACCTTTCAATCAAGGAGCTGGGTGTTCCTAAAAAAATCGCAATGAATCTATCATATCCGGTTCGAGTCAACAAAATGAATATGTCGTATTTGGAGACACTTGTGCGAAATGGTCCCGATATTTACCCAGGCGCTAAAATTTTGGAGAGGAAAAACGGGGACAATATTTCGCTCCGTTACGTGGACCGTGATTCGATTTCGCTCAACATCGGTGACGTGGTTCACAGACATATGCTGAATGGAGACCCAGTACTATTTAACAGGCAACCGACCCTACATCGTATGTCTATGATGTGCCACAGCACAGTCATTATGCCAGAGGGTGACACATTCCGCATGAACGTCGCAGATACCAAACCATATAATGCGGATTTTGATGGCGATGAGATGAATATGCACATGCCACAGGACATCGAATCGGCATCCGAATTAAAAAATCTGGCGGCGGTTCAATGGCAGATTATTAGTCCTGCGAATAACAAAACAATCGTCGGTATTTTCCAGGACTCGCTCCTCGGCGCTTACCAATTCACACGACCTAATATTACATTGACGCATCGCGAAGCAATGAATATGCTTATGTTATACGATAAGGTTGATGTCTCTAAAATTCCAAACACGGAGAGGATTAGCAGCTTTGAATTGTTAACTCAAATTATGCCTCAAATGTCTCTGAAATATAAAACTGCGCGGTTTGGTGATGATGATGACTACAAAACCTCTAATGCGGTCATTGAAATTGATAACGGGACATTTATTCGCGGACAACTAGATAAGGGTGCGTTTGGAGATGGTGCTCGAGGATTACTACAACGCGTATGTAATGATTTCGGTAATAATAATTGTGCAGATTTCGTAGACAATATGCAGAATATAGTTACCGAGTATATGAAAACAAGTGCGTATAGTGTTGGTATCAGTGACTTAATTGCAGACGACGATACAAACAATGCGATTGCTGAAGTAATCACTGCGAAGAAACGAGACGTTCAGTCGCTTATCGACGAAACTCATCTCGGTATCTTTACCAATAAGACCGGTAAAAGCGACGAAGAGGAGTTTGAGACACAGATTAATAATATTCTAAGGAAGGTAGAAAATGAGGCAGGAAAAATCGGACGTAAAAGTCTGAGTCGCGACAATCGCTTCGTCATCATGGTGAATGCCGGTTCTAAGGGCAGTGACCTGAATATATCGCAGATGATCTCGTGTCTTGGACAGCAGAACGTTGATGGTAAACGAATTCCATATGGCTTCGAACACCGAACACTACCTCACTTTAATAAATTCGACGACTCGCCTGGAGCTCGCGGATTCGTAGAGAGTTCCTTTATATCTGGTCTTTCACCAGAGGAGCTCTTCTTCCACGCAATGGGTGGTCGCGTGGGTCTCATAGACACGGCTGTCAAAACATCGCAGACTGGTTACATTCAACGGCGCCTCGTAAAGGGTCTGGAGGACTTGAAGGTAGAGTATGATATGACTGTGAGAAATAATAAAAACAAGATTATCCAATACTCATATGGCGATGACGGAATCGACCCGATTAGAGTAGAGAGTCAGATTCTACCGCTTGTGAATATGAGTATAGATGAAATATATAGCCACTATCAGATGCCAAGTGATAATATAAAGGACGACGTATTCACAACTTCATATACAAAGCCAACTCTCAAGCGACTTAAAAATCAAATCCCTGACACTAATAAGCGTTGTATGGAAATGATTGATATGATGATTGAATATCGCGATACAATTATCAAATATGTATTTAAGATGCGCGACGATAAAAAGGTAAATATCCCAGTTGCGTTTCAACAGATTATCAATAACGTTCGTGGACAGCAGTATATCAATGTAAATTCAATGGTGGATATTACACCACTAGAGGCACTGGAACTCATAGACAATGGATACAAACGTATCGAGTCATTTCATTATGTCAAACCAACTGACCTATTTAAGATTATGTATTATTATTACATGACACCAAAGGAACTACTAATGGTAAAACGCTTTAATCGCAATGCCGTAGAAATTCTAATTGAGAAAATCGTCCTTCAATATAAGCGCTCTATTATTGCTCCAGGCGAGATGGTCGGAATTATTGCGGCACAGAGCATTGGCGAACCCACAACACAGATGACTCTAAACACATTCCATTTTGCCGGTGTGGCAAGCAAATCAAATGTAACGCGTGGAGTTCCAAGAATCGAAGAAATCCTCTCGTTATCAGAGAACCCGAAGAATCCGTCTTGTACTGTGTTTATGCACACAGACCAAGAGGAGAATCAGGATAACGCACAAAATATTATGAACAAGATTGAAAATACAACACTTAAGAGTTTGGTAAATTCAATTAAGATTTGTTTTGATCCTGACGACCTAAACACATTGATGACGGAGGATAATGAACTAATCGCACAATTCAATGTGTTCGAGAATATGCTTAATACTTGTGGAAACACCAATAAGGATGAATCTGAAAAGTCTAATTGGATTATTAGAATGGAACTGAATGCTGAAAACATGTTAGATAAAAACATTACGATCGAAGATATTAACTTCGCAATTAAAAACGTATACTCTGACGAGTTGGATTGTCTATTTAGTGACTACAATAGTGATAATATCGTGTTTAGAATTCGCCTGAATAGTGTAATTAAGAAAATCAAAGATAAGAATAATAATACAAAACCACTCGATCAGTCAAATGAAATATACCTTATTCAGAATTTCCAGAATCAGTTATTAAACAATATGGTTCTTCGCGGTGTAAAGGATATTGACCGCGTGATTCCTAGAAAAATTACCGATAGCGTAATTGAAAAGGATGGAAAATACAATAGGAGAGATATATGGGTATTGGACACAGTCGGGACTAACCTCCTTGATTTGCTTAGCATTGACTATGTGGATACGACGCGAACCATCACGAATGATATTCAGGAGATTTACCGCGTCTTGGGAATCGAGGCGGCGAGACAAGCTATATTCGATGAGATTTCGGAAGTGATTGAATTTGACAGCACATACATTAATTATCACCATCTCAGCCTGCTTTGTGACCGTATGGCGTGTAATGACAAGATGGTGTCAATATTCAGACATGGAATCAACAACGACAATATCGGACCAATCGCCAAGGCCTCCTTCGAAGAGACACCTGAGATGTTCCTTAAGGCGGCGCGACACGCGGAACTAGACCCGATGCGTGGCGTCTCGGCGAATGTCATGTGTGGACAGGAGGGATATTTCGGTACAAGCGCGTTTCAGGTTCTCCTTGACCTAGACAAGTTCACGGAGATATCTGCCGAGAATTGGAGTGACGATAGCTCGCAGAAAATCATAGACGAGGGGTTCGGTGACCTGGCTTATAATGATGATCCGTGTTCTATATCAAAGTTGTCTGTTTCAAATAACATCCAAAATATAATTACAACCAATATTGGCGACGATAATGACTACGATGTTGGATTTTAAAGAATTCAAAACAATATAAATATTACAAAATAATAATACTATGAATAGTTTTAGTATTATTATATCTACATTATTAGAATGTTTATCCTTTAATGAGAATGGTTATATTATAAAAGCGGAAAATCACGCAACCGAATATGTGTGTAAATCTTTTTTATCAGACGATAAATTTGACACATTTGATAAGAATATACTTAATCCATATTTTATTACAGGAGATATTAAAGAAAAACATTATGAATGTTTTTTTAAAGCACAGAATATATACCATATTCTTTGTCGTGTTGTTAGACGCTATAAAGTATCCAAATCAATTAGATTTGATTCGACTACAGATTTGTGTTTAAATGACATTAGTAATATATCCGCACTATCTATCGTTAAATTATATGTGGATAATACGCGGGTGTTGTATACGTTTAGAATATCCGACTTGATACAGCTAATAAATGCGGCTCTAACATATAATTCTGGTTTTTTTGCTGAACCTCAAACTATTAAAAATCCTTATACAAACATACCGTTTACTAATACAGAGTTATATAACATATATTACTCAATTAAATATAGCCATTTTGAAATGCCATACTTATTTCAGCAGTATTTAAAACATGATTTTTCGCTAATCAAATTTACATATTTAAACGAGCAAATGTTGCGCGAAATAGCAATTGACGATTATTGTAAATCCGCCACGAATAGACAAAAATACACTCAACTTATTAAAATGCTTGTAGAGTTCAGCAATATATTCAATCCTTCAAACATTGATCCTGATTTTCCAAAAGAGAAACTCGTAGTCGCCTTTTCACATTTATTAATAGACTATGTTACGTTCTCGTTTTCGCTCATATCTGTTCTACAAAAAACAGCTAAACAAAAAATAAGACGCGACCTCACAGAATTTAAGAAATATAATCCGATGTATGGTAGAAAATTACTGGTTAGACAATACAAAGGTAGTGGCGATGAGCCATTTGTATTTGGTGATAAAACGCGTTCATATACCATAAAATATCGGTTTATAGATACAGTAATTACGAGACCTCCAGATAGATTAAAAAAACGGAGAGATATAAAACGTCCCAATCGCATCAATTTAAATACATTGGTTAGACGTCCACTTCATAACAGTAGACAAAATATATCTAATACGGAATTAGATCAGATGTTTTCGTTTCCAATAATACGCCAATCAGAAAACATAATTACTGGAACTAATAATATTACAATTGATAGTATATCCCACAATGATGAAACAGACACAGATGCCGAATCAGATGCCGAATCAGATGCCGAATCAGATGCCGACCCGTCTATTGTCACGTTACTGGATAATTCTAGTAGCGACGATTCGTCTACATAATATATTATACATTAACCTTTTATAGGTTAACTTTGGCTCAACGTTAAGCGTTTATTTATTTTCTTGACAGTTTGTTTTGGTGTATTTGGTTTATTAGGTGTCTTTGATAAGTCATCCATATTAAACATTGATGTGTAGTTTTTAGTTTTTAAAGGATTAGCAATATCATATGTATTTGTCTTTATATATTCATTTGTAACCTCTTTCTCAATGTCAACAAAATAATCCTTATTTAACAGTGTCTGCATCAATACAATCTCATCGTCACCAAGGTTATATCCAATATCACCGAGAGATAAAAATGATTTAGGTTCAAAAATAAATGTCTTTATTCTATTAAATCGCAGAAGTTCATCTGCCAATTTACCAAAGTAGATTGTCTCATTATCTTGCTTATTTATGAGATTTTCCTTTGGAATCATCATCTGTTTCTCTTTTGTTGAATCGTTAATAATACAGTATTTTGTATCTAACAAATCATCGTTTTTATAACAACTAACTACATTATTAATATCATTAATAACTTCTTTTGAAATAACCGAAAATTTAAAATATTTATTTGTCATAGTTTTAAGTATGTTAATAATGGCGCGCAATTTTTTATTATATAGCTTATCCGAAGCAATGATAGCCTCAATCTCGGTTCTACTCGATTTGTGGTTATGTTCACTAAGCATGATGCGAATAGTATTACGGAATATTTTGTAAAACCCAGTTTCAAGATTAATTTTTTTGATATATTCAATACGTTCAATATCAACGCTGGAATCTGTGCTTATAACTGTGTCGATTTCGTTGAAATTATTAGTTGTAATCGTTTTGTTAATACCTTTATAATTAGTGTCAATGTAGTCATCTTCGGGATAAACTGGGACAAACTGATTCGTCTCTGTTATTATACCAACAATTATACCGTTCTCCTTTACATTGACCAATGGTTTACACAATATCTTATTTGTTTTGCCTTTCACCTCAAGTAAATAGTCTATGGTTTTTTCATACGTTTCACCTATAATCGTATTAATCCAAATATATTCTATATCGTCATCATTTACAACCATGGGTGCGGATGGATAGCAAGGCAATATTCCAACCTTCCCATTATTATCTACCTTAACAGCTATAACCTTACCATCGTAGTTAAATACTTGTCCTATTATTTTATATTTTATATTTTTTAATTCTCTCACCAGCGCAGATAATATGATATTTTTTTTGAATGTATATACACCACTCATACTTTCCAGCGATTTACATTTTTCAAAAGATTTTTTTATGATTGAAATTGTGGTTTTAATATCTTTGAATGATTCAGTATTCATATTTATCCTGGTTTCTAATTTAGGTTCCTTCACACTCTGTTTATATTCACCTATGATTTCGAAATACGTGTAATCGTTTTTTTTTCGTCTTATTAAAATAACAGTATCTTTATTTTCATCATAGAATTGTTCTGAATAATTATTAGAGGGACATAGAATCTCAACCTTATCGCGCATATCGTCTTCTGGAATATTAATTATTACCATATTTAATCCATTTTCAAATAATATATTTGACTTACATACTAAATCCCATAAATATGTATGGTCTATTATATATTTGTTGTTATTATTTGGGTCTAAATATTTTTTAAAATTTTCGTGAGCGCTAATAATTTTTTTAAATAATATTTCTTGTTTAACGTCACCTTCCTTTCTATACGCGTTGTTTAATTTATTATATATATTGGATTTTTTGAACTCATCGTTAATATCAACCTTGTTTGTATTAGAATCTGCAAATATTGTAATTAAATTTCCATTTTGTAAGGCAATGAAAATATCATATGTAAGCTTTTGAATTAATATCATTTTCATTTGACTAATAGATGTTTTCTCTCTATTTGGTTGGTTTAATTTATTTAGTTTTTCTAATTCTTTTTGTTCAAACTCCTTGTCTGCTGTAGGGTTTTCTTTTCTAATCTCTTGTAACAATGGGTTTAATAATTTTAGTGTTTCCTCCTTACTTCTCTCTCTAGTATCAAATAAGAAGGCAATACACGCAATGAATGAATTTGTATTTGCCATACGCTCTTCGTTACGATGTAATCCAATTCTGACAATACATGAATGACCTTCTTTTATATAATTACTATCGCTAATTTTACAATTTTTATTATTAGCCTCTAAAAATTTGTCTATTGATAATTGGAGATATCCTAATGTGTATTGGTTTTTTTGATTAACATCTATTACCAGTGGGAAACTTTCTGATGATTTAATATACAATTTATTGTTCCTGTTTATCGAACCATCTATTGGTTCCGTGTCATCTATTGGTTCCGTGTCATCTATGGGTTCCGTGTCATCTATTGGTTCCGTGTCGTCTATTGGTTCCGCGTCGTCTATTGGTTCCGTGTCGTCTATTGGTT
>Ga0114997_10002862_pt1 | contig 13772 bp, 10 predicted proteins | sample ArcticOcean_MG_C_2_FD_87045 | JGI IMG/M metagenome (GOLD analysis project Ga0114997, IMG submission 87045) | Marine microbial communities from western Arctic Ocean - ArcticOcean_MG_CB4_136 | ecosystem: Environmental > Aquatic > Marine > Oceanic | place: Arctic Ocean: Canada Basin | collected... | reverse complement strand
TAACTTTATCCTTCCCTATATAAAAACTAGATGACGTGAGCTTTGTGCTAAGATCCGTAGTCATAATAGCCTTCGCAGAATTGCCCCATCCAGTAGGTGATAGCTTGCTCACTATATTAGGTAGTGCTTTTATTATTTTCTCCTTTGGCAAGGGCACCCCTATAATACCTGTTGAGGCAATAAAAACTTCCTTTGAGCTAATAGAAAGTTCATGCGAAAGTTCAGACGCTAAAGATTCGCAGTCGCTCATTCCCCTTGGTCCAGTGCAAGCATTAGCATTTCCACTATTAACTAAGATGGCCCGAAATGCTTTTGAACTTTTTAGAATTTTTCGACACCATATTACAGTTGGAGAGACTACTTTGTTTGAAGTAAATACACCTGCTGCAATAGAGGGTTCTTGAGAAATAATAAGCGCGAGGTCTTTTTCTTTATTAGTTTTGATACCGCAGGAAATACCGGCAGTTGCAAATCCTGGTACTTGAAAACCGCGGCTAAAAATTGTTATCTTCATGAGTGAGTATATCTAAGGGAAAATACCAGGAAAACTAAGTCCGGATTTTTCTGAAATTCCTAGCATAAGATTCATGTTTTGTATTGCTTGGCCTGATGCACCTTTTATAAGGTTGTCAATAGCGCTAGTGATGATGGCTCTTCGATTGCGTATATCAACCTGTACTCCAATATCGCAAAAATTTGATGATACGGTGAAATGTGTATTGGCATATTCCCCTAGCGGTAGTATGCGAATGAATGGCTCATTTGTATAAAAATTATTAAAGTATTCAAGGAGATCCTCAGCCGACATATCTTGTTTTAGGTTGATATAAACGGTGCTAAGCATTCCACGCGTCATTGGTATAAGGTGCGGTGAAAATGAAATTTGTATGTCAGTTTTTGATAATGTTGAAAGTTCTTGCTCGATTTCCGGAGTATGCCTGTGTACAGCAATATTATAAGCAGAGACGCCTCCGTTAACTTCAGAAAACTGCGTGGCAAGCGCTGCCTTGCGGCCAGCACCCGAGATACCCGACTTAGAATCAGCTACGATGCTAGATAAGTCCACCCAGTCTTTTGTTATTAGGGGAGCTAAGGCTAGAGTTATGCTTGTTGGATAACATCCTGGGTTAGCAATTAGTCGAGCGGACTTAATTGCTTCTCGGTGAATTTCCGGTAAGCCATAGACTGCCTCTTTCAGTAGGGAGGGCTGTTGGTGTCGGGTTGAATACCAGTCCTTAAAAACCGCAGGGTCTTTTAGTCGAAAATCAGCACTCAGGTCAATGACTCTAGTATTTTCTGTTAGAAAAAGAGAAACTTTATGCATCGAAACTGTATGAGGAAGGGCAAGAAAAACGATATCACAATGTTCACTAGATACAGAGTCAATAGATGAAAATTTTATATCTGTAAACCCGCTGAGAGAAGGAAATACCTTTGAGACGGCTTGTCCTTGATAGGTTTCGGAGGTGAGGAAAACAATTTCAGATTTTGGATGATTTATCAGTAGGCGAAGTAGCTCTAGGCCTGTATAGCCGCTGGCACCTGCGATACCAATTTTTGCCATAGCATTATCCTTGGTAGTAAAATCAATGTTGTTTGTAAATTTGAAACGGGCAGAAAGACCTACAACATTGTAGTGTCAAATGATTTAAGATAAAAGTTGAAATTGATTTTGAGGTCGCAAAGCTTTACCAAAGCGTTTGATCGTCCAAAAATATAATTTGGATACAATAATTATTAACGTTTGGAGAACTGAAAAAGTTTGCGAGCGCCCGGTCTGCCAGGCTTTTTCCGCTCGACGACTCGTGAGTCACGGGTGAGGAAGCCTCCTCTTTTAAGAGTCGCTCTATGGACGGAATCAGCTTCGATAAGAGCTCGAGAGATACCCAAGCGAAATGCCCCCGCTTGCCCTGACAAACCACCACCTATAACTTTAGCATCGATATCGTAAGATTCTAATGTGCTTGTATTCGTCAAGGGTTGTTTTATATTCATAACTAAGGAATCGCGCATAAAATAGTCTTTAACTTCTTTGGAATTTACAGTTATCTTACCAGAACCTGATTGAATCCACACTTTCGCTATAGACCGTTTCCTTCTACCCGTCGCGTAAAACTTTTCTCCGTTACTTCCCATATTCTAGGTTCCTGTTTTTTTTAGATTATATTGGTTGCTAAATAGCTTTGTTCTTTTCTCTGTTAGATAGAAATTACCTCTGGATTTTGTGCCGTATGAGGATGCGTGCCACCATCATAAACTCTAAAGTTACCAGCTAAGACTCTACCCAGTCGATTTTTAGGTAACATTCCTTGTATAGCTTTTGTTAGTAAATTGGATGGATTTTTTTCCCGTATTTCCCTTGCAGTAGCTGATTTAATTCCACCTATGAAGCCAGTGTGGTGATAATAAATTTTTTGATCCCATTTTGCACCAGTCAGTTTAACCTTAGCTGCATTAATGATGATCACATTATCACCACAATCAACATTTGGAGTGAAAGCAGGTTTAGTTTTACCGCGTACGATGGCTGCGACCTTAGTTGCTAATCGACCCAATACTTTATCGGTAGCATCAATAACAACCCATTTTTTATCTACTGTGTTCACATTTAAAGAAATTGTTTTCATAACTGAATGATTTGATAGGGTTTGAAAGTAAATATGGAAACTAGTTATACTAGATAAATTGCCACTTGATGTCAATCAGATTAATAATATTTCAATCTATTTCTTACTTGCTCTACTCATTCTTAATAGAACCGAAAACCTTAATGACTTTATTTTTAGAGTCAAATAAGCTATTTTATCGATTTTAGGTTAGCTTATTCAAGCTTTAGGTATCTTAGAGTGCTTTAATTAAAGCCATTTAAATATTTTTTATCAATGATTTATCTTAATATCTCAAGAATTTATGAAAGATTTATCGGCATCTTCAATCGAATCAACTGACAATCAAAAAACCGAATCGAAAATTTTTGATGGCCGGATAGATTCCGCAATTCTTCGGTCAAGGACTTTTCTTTTATCCCAGCAAAAAAAAGAGGGGTATTGGGTTGATGAGCTGGAGTCTAACGCCACAATAACAGCAGAGCTCATTTTTTTTATGCACTTTACTGGTACGGTCGACTTAGACAAACAAGGCAAAATAGTTGATTATCTTTTTCATATACAAAGGGAAGATGGAAGCTGGTCTCTATTTTTTGAAGGACCTTGCGATATCAATTCCACGGTAGAGTCATACATGGCGTTGAAACTTGCAGGTATTTCTTTACGTAGACCAGAAATGATTCGTGCTCGCGAAGTAATTGATGGAAACGGTGGTATTAAAGCTACCCGCGTATTCACAAAAATTTTTCTTGCTATGTTTGGCCAAATTTCTTGGGACGTCTGCCCATCGATTCCTGTGGAAATTATTTTACTTAAAAATTGGTTTCCGATAAATATTTATGAAATGTCCAGTTGGTCTCGCAGTACAGTGGTCCCACTTTCTATTGTTATTAGCCATAAACCAGTATGTCATCCACCAGAAGGTCGAGATATTAAAGAACTATTTACTACTGGTGATTTTGAGTTAGGTTTTGAATCAGATGGATTAATTTTTAGTTCTTGGAGAAATTTTTTTATCCACCTTGATAAAATTATAAAATTTGTAGGGGAATTTCCGTGGAAACCTTTTCGTAAGATAGCTCTTAAAAAGGCGTTTCAATGGGTTGTCAACCATCAGGAAGAACAAGGAGATTTTGCAGGTATTCAACCAGCAATGTTGAATTCATTGTTGGCATATCATTATGAAGGAGTTCCAGAGGACGACCCAAAGTGGGTCAAGGGGTTAGAATCAATTGACAGATTTTTGATTGATAAAAAAGAGGGGCTACTAATGCAAGCCTGTGTTTCTCCACTTTGGGACACGGCGCTTGCAGCTAATGCACTTTGCGATTCGGGAATGCGAACGGACCATCCTGCTTTGGTGAAAGCCGGTGAATGGATTCTAACTAAACAGGTTGTTAAAAAGGGAGACTGGATTTTTAAAAACCCTAAAGCTACCCCAGGTGGATGGGCTTTTGAGTTTTATAATGAGCTTTACCCCGATTGCGACGATACTGCAGAGATTCTTATTTTTCTTGATCGAGTAAAACTACCTGAATTGCATTTAAAGTTAAAAGAAGTGGAGCGAGCGATATCCTGGTTGCTCAGTATGCAATGCAAAACAGGTGGTTGGGCAGCATTTGATATTGATAATGACAAAAATATTTTAAACCAGGTACCATTTGCCGATCATGGGGCCATGTTAGATCCGCCTACAGCTGATGTTAGTGGACGTGTTTTGTGGTTATTGGGTCGTGTCGGATTTAAAAAAAATCATCCTCAGGTGAGAAGACTAATCAGGTTCGTGAAGGAAAAGCAAGAAAGTGACGGGTCCTGGTGGGGTCGTTGGGGAGTGAACTACATATATGGGAGTTGGTTAGCCCTTGCTGGGCTTGCATCTATCGGTGAGGATATGACTCAACCATATATACGTCGTACGATAAAATGGTATGAGAATCATCAGAATGAAGACGGGGGTTGGGGCGAGACCTGTGAAAGTTACAAAAACACATCGTTAGCTGGACAAGGAAACAGTACTGCTTCACAAACCGCTTGGGCCGTGATGGGGATGATTGCCGGTGGGGAGCAAGAAAATTTGGTTGTTAAGCGTGGAGTCGATTTTTTGTTAAATCGTCAAAAAAAATATGGATCGTGGCAAGAAAATGAGTTCACTGGAACCGGATTCCCCGTACACTTTTTTATTAAATACCATATGTATCAGCATCTGTTTCCACTTATGGCACTTGGGCGGTATCGATCCGCTTTAGGGTCGTAGGTATTCAAAAAAATAGCTAGGTTTGTTCTGTCGGTCATAAAATATGGTGAGATGTTCAAAAAGTTTTTTAAAGAATGTTGAACAAGTATTAGTGTTGTCTAAGCATTTCGACAGCAAATTTGGTGCGGTTGAGATGTTGTGTTGCCGAGGAAACCACCTCTCCTGTAACTATGTCAGTAAGGGTAAGGTGCATATCAATATTGGTGCCTAAATCAGTGATTTTTCCGGTCAGAATAGCTTGGGAATCAAGTGATTTTCCAAGTGTTTGTAGTTCGCTTTTGGAATACAAGTATTTATGCTGTAGATTTAGTTGCTGAAGAATTTCATTGACCTCGCCTTTTTGCGTAACATGAAATGTGCGGCTGTCAAATAGAGAACGATCAGTAAAAGCTTCAACTACTCTTGATGAAAGATATTCTCCAAGAATGGGTATTTGATTTCCTTCATCAACAAAGTCCATAATGGTAATTTTATTAATTTCGTATTCTTCGATATCGTTGGCTATTTGGCTTGTTATGCTCTCTGCTTTACCTTGATAGTAACTTGAATCAGTTTGGGTGCGAAAAAGTTTTTCCATGCCCTCCGGGAGGTCCATTTTTATTGTGCAGGCTGATAAAAGGCTAAGTAATAGTATAGGGTAAAAAATTTTATAGGTTTCCATAATATGTTTTCTCTTTTTCATTAAATGATATATCGTAATATTACATCAAATCCTAAAGTTTATTTTGCAATTAGGGTGCCACCTGATAAATCTCAATACTGGCTTGTAAAACGCTTTTAATTAAAAGAGCTTATAGGTTTTATGTTGACTATATGATTGGAGAGGGAGATTAATTTTTCACCTCTGTTATAGGCAAAACTTGCCATTTTTTGAACCTTAAAGTAATATTTTTCTCTATTTTATCTTTATTATATAAGGTTGACTATGAAAGATATTATAAAATATAGATATCAATGCTAGCGTAAATGGAGCTTTTACTTCTATCAACTAGTATGTTTTTTATTTTTAGTATAAAAATTTAGGGTTTTATATAGGGTATAAAGATTATTTGAGTTTATATGAGTTCATTTTTTTTTTACAATAAAAATATTATGACAAGATCGACTATTATTACAGCGTATTTTGTTTTAGTTGGGTTTTTATATGGATGTGGTACTTCAGAAGAAGCTAAGGGCCCAGTTATTCAGCCAAAAAAGGAAGCCACTTGGGTTCGTACGGAGAAAGTCAAAACAACTAAGGAGGAGGTTTTTTCAGGTAAGAAAAAAAAACTAGCCAAGATTCCTATTAATATTTCTTTAGAAAAAAAAATAAGCTTAGAAAAAATGAATACAACCGAAGTGACAGATAAAGCGTCTTGTTTGGATCAACTAAACTCTTTGGATCGTAGACGAACTGTAGTGCAAAAAGCAGGAGGAATGTGGAGTGCCTTTGAAAGAAACGTAGACACAAAACCATATTCATTTAATGGGATGCAGCTAGACAGTAATACAAATAAGATGATTTTCGGCTTAAGGCATTTATGTCAAACTGCGGAAGGAGTACCTTTAAATAGCGTAGCAATTGAATTTAAAAAATTAATAAAAGATCATGGTAGTAAAGAGACTAAAAAAATATTAATCTCCCGTGGAGAGCACCTTCAAGATATTGATAAGTTTCTCAACTATGCAGAGGTTGCCCACAAGTTAAACAATAGAAAAATAGGTTTTAACCTGATTAGTCCACTTTTTGGTCGAACTGAAATTTTAATAGAGCTTTACGAAGAAATATCTAAAAGGATAATCAATGAAAAGTCGATTGACGTATTTCTTTCTGATTCGGTTACTTTACTAAAAGTAATGACTGACTTTATCCACTTGGATCAGGTTATGTCCATGGCTTTAAATGAAGATGCTCAAGTACCATACCGTCATATAGATCAGGATATGTAACACGTCTTTTGTGGTATGGAGTATGAAATAAAAATATTTTATGGAGAAATTATCGTATTAAACTTTTAATAACGACAATTTAATTCAGGGTGGTTCTTTGTTGACTGCGAGATGCGTTTTTTGGTTCCCCCCCCCCAATTGCGGGTTTTTTCTTCCGAATATTTAATGTTTTTCCAAATGCTTTTTCAATAGCTTCGTCCATATTTTTAACGGGATAAAAAATAATTTTATTTCTGATGTTATCTGGGATATCCGGGATGTCTTTCTCATTTTCTTTTGGGATGATAATATTTAGAACACCTCCTCGGTAAGCGGCAAGAGTTTTTTCCTTGAGTCCGCCAATAGGTAAAACTTTTCCTGTTAAAGTTAACTCTCCTGTCATGGCAATATTTTGAAGAAGTGGATTTTTTGTTAAGGCAGATACCATAGCGATAGCCATGGTGATGCCTGCTGAAGGGCCATCTTTGGGCACGGCCCCTTCAGGAATATGAACATGAATATCAGTATTTTTGTAGAAGTTTTCTTTAATTCCAAATTCTTTTGCGCGAGATCTAACAAAGCTAAGTGCTGCATGAGCTGATTCTTTCATTACATCACCAAGTTTACCCGTTGGTGAAAATTTTCCACTACCAGGTAATACACTTACTTCAATTAACAAGAGCTCCCCTCCAACTTCAGTCCAAGCTAGACCGGTTGCGACACCTACTGGAAGTATTTCATTGGCAGAAAATCTTTGATACTTTTGGATACCTAAATAGTCATTTAGCGTTTTGGCTTCAATTTTAGTTGAAAATTTACTCCCTTGGTCAACCACTTTTTTGACAACTTTTCGACATATGGTAGATATCTCTCTCTCCAAATTACGCACTCCTGCCTCACGGGTATAATTATCAAGAATCCCGTTTAGGCTTTTTTTAGTGAACTTAATATTGGCTTTAGTTAGTCCATGCTCTTTTACTTTTTTTGGGATAAGAAATTTTTCAGCGATACCTATTTTTTCCTCGTCTGTATAGCCATGCAGACGAATTACTTCCATCCTATCTAAAAGAGGTTGAGGTATAGTATGAAGCACATTAGCGGTGCATATAAATAAAACTTGCGATAGGTCGTAGTCCGCTTCAAGATAATGATCATTAAAACTAGAGTTTTGCTCAGGATCTAGGACTTCTAGTAGTGCAGATGCTGGATCACCTCGAAAATCAGAATTCATTTTATCAACTTCATCCAACAAAAAAACTGGATCCATGGTACCTGCTTTTTTGATTCCTTGGATAATTTTCCCTGGGAGCGCACCAATATATGTTCTGCGGTGGCCTCTGATTTCAGCTTCATCACGGATTCCACCTAAAGAAACACGTACAAATTGTTTTCCAATAGCTTTAGCAATAGATTTACCAAGCGAAGTTTTTCCTACGCCCGGTGGACCGACTAGGCATAGAATGGGTCCTTTGATTTTTTTTACTAGCTTCAGAACTGCTAGGTGCTCTACGATGCGCTCCTTAACTTTTTCTAGCCCAAAATGGTCTGTATCCAACACCTTTTGAGCTTTAGAGATTTCTATTTTTTTAGAACCCGCCCCTTTTTTCCACGGTAGATCGATAAACCACTCTATGTATGTTCGCGATACAGTAGCCTCGGCAGACATTGGTTGCATGAGTTCCAGGCGTCTTAGCTCTTTTAATATTTTATCGTTAACATTTTTAGGCAAGCCTACTTTTTTAATGCTATCGGTTAGTTCATCGATATCGGTTTTAAATTCATCACGTTTTCCAAGTTCCTTCTGTATAGCTTTGAGCTGCTCATTTAGGTAGAATTCTTTTTGGCTTCGTTCCATTTGTTTGCGAACACGTCCATGGACTTTTTTTTCAATTTTAAGAATTTCCATTTCAGACTTAAGAATGCCAAACAACTTTTCTAAACGGTCGCCAGAGTTATAAGTTTCCAAAAGAGCTTGTTTTTCGCTAGATTGAAAAACTATGTGCGCGGCAATAGTATCGGCGAAGCGATGAGGTTCAATAATGTTTGATGTCGCAGATATAGCTTCAAGAGGTATTTTTTGATTCAATTTAACGTATTGTCCGAATGCATTGCTAACACTTCTCATGAGCGCTTTAAGTTCAGGCGTTACCTGTTCGTTTTCTTGAACGCGTTCAACTTCTACTTGGTAGAAATCAGTGTTTTGGCTAAAGTTGATGATACGTCCACGCTGAAGGCCTTCGACTAACGCCTTTATAGTGCCATCGGTTAATTTTAAAATTTGTAAAATATTGGCAATGGTGCCCGTTTCGTAAATATCCTTTGGGCTTGGGTCGTTGTGATTAGGATTTTTTTGGGCGGCTAGAAAAATATTTTTTTGCTCAGCCATAGATTTCTCCAGAGCGGATACAGACTTTTCGCGTCCAACAAAAAGTGGAATCACCATAAAAGGAAAAACAATAATATCTCTAAGGGGAAGGAGCGGCAACAAGAGATGCTTGGAGCTCATTTAGCTGGCCTGTTTTTGTTTGTGATAAACAAGGAGTGGTTGCTCGTTGTTTTTGATTACTTCTTCATTTACCACAACTTCTTCAATGTCCTCTCGAGAAGGTAGTTCGAACATAATATCAAGCATGTGTTCTTCTAAAACTGACCGTAAACCCCTTGCTCCTGTTTTATGAGAGACTGCTTTTTCTGCGATGGCACGGATGGCATTATCTGTGAACTTTAGTTTTACATTTTCAAACTCAAACATTTTCTGAAATTGTTTCGTGAGCGCATTTTTTGGTTCTGAGAGTACTTTCATCAGAGCAACTGTATCGAGCTCATTAAGAGTTGCTACGATAGAAAACCGACCTACAAACTCAGGGATGAGTCCATACTTAAGCAGGTCCTCTGGTTGTACTTTTTCAAGAATGTTGTCGGTTGCAATAGTTTCTTTTGAAACTAGTTCCTGACCAAAGCCAAGCATCTTTTTCCCTATGCGACTGCGTATAAGACTATCGAGGCCAACAAACGCGCCACCACAGATAAAGAGAATATTCGTTGTGTTAACTTGTAAAAATTCTTGGTGTGGGTGTTTTCTGCCTCCTTGCGGTGGAACACTGGCAGTAGTCCCTTCAATAATTTTAAGTAAAGCCTGTTGCACTCCTTCCCCTGAAACGTCACGAGTTATAGATGGATTTTCTGTCTTACGTGATATTTTGTCTACCTCGTCTATGTAAATAATACCTCGCTCGGCTTTTTCTACATCGTAGTCAGCAGCTTGCAATAATTTAAGGATGATATTTTCTACGTCCTCTCCAACGTAACCTGCTTCGGTAAGAGTTGTAGCATCAACAATAGTAAAAGGCACATCAAGAATTTTTGCTAATGTTTGAGCCATTAAAGTTTTTCCAGAACCGGTAGGGCCAACAAGCAATACATTACTTTTTTGGAGTTCCACACCATCTGAGCTCACGTTAGCCTCGACTCGCTTAAAGTGATTGTGAACGGCTACAGAGAGAATACGCTTGCAACGTTCTTGTCCAATAATATAATTTCCAAGATGGCTATAAATATCTTTAGGTTTAAGTAAATTTTGAACATCTTGGTTTTTTACCTGCGTCCATTCTTCTACTATGATTTCGTTGCATAGTGCAATGCATTCATCACATATGAAAACAGTAGGGCCTGCAATTAATTTTTTAACTTCTTCCTGGCTTTTCGCGCAGAAAGAACATCTGTAGTTATTGTTTTTTGGCGGTTTTTTTTTGTTCATAGCGTTCCTCGATGGGTGATCAAGAAAAAAAATGGCTTAAAGTTTTAATTGGACTTCATTTTTTTTTCTTTTCAACTACATCTTCGCGTTTATTAATTAATTTATCAATCAATCCATATTTCAAGGCCTCTTCACCTGTCATATAGTTATCTCGTTCTGTATCTTGTCTAACTTTTTTTGGGTCCTGTCCGCAGTGAGTTGCGAGGATCCCGTCAAGAATTACTCGTATTTTAGATATTTCTTTTGCTTGAATTTCGATATCGGAGTGTTGACCTTGAAAACCGCCACTCGGTTGATGAATCATTATTCTTGCGTGAGGAAGAGAAAAACGTTTCTCCTTAGCTCCAGCAGCTAGTAGTAATGCTCCCATGCTCGCTGCCTGACCGATGCAAATAGTCTGCACGTCTGGTTTAATGTATTGCATAGTATCGTATATAGCCATACCTGAGCTTACCTGCCCACCTGGGCTATTTATATAAAGATAAATATCTTGATCTGGTTGATCGGACTCTAGAAATAGTAGCTGGGCAATAATGGCATTAGCTACATTATCATCAACCCCTGTGCCAAGAAATACGATTCGATCTTTAAGTAGCCGAGAATAAATATCGTAGGAACGTTCGCCGCGGTTGGTTTGTTCTATTACAATTGGAATCAAAGTGTTATGTATCTCCGTCATATGGTTTTATCTCAATTAAAAGAGTGTAATGAATTAACAAGTGCATTCTTAGATTTTACTGTGAATCACTTAAGAACCAAAATAGCAGGCCTTTTAAAATAAATACTATATATAAATTGGTTTCAATTATTATCAATATTGTCTTTTCTGTCAACAAATTCTTCTTTGGTCTGAACCCTCCTCGATACCTATTTAAGGATTTTATCCCGTTTAAATTGGCTCTACAGCCTAGCTAAGACAACACTTTCGCCTATTTATTTTACAGATCCAAGATCAAACCATCTTAGCACAGCATGTTGAAAGTTTCTTCACCCCACCCTCTAATAACCGAAGTTTATGGTCTCTTAGAAATCATAAAAAAAAGGTTTTGCTATCAGTTTGCACGTACAAGCTAGACATGGGTGTCTGATTAGGAAAATGAATTTTTTCGTATTGCGAAAAAATAATAACTTTCTGATAACTATTTCAATTTTAACCAAGGTGGTTTTCCTGTCAAATCGGATTTAAAACTATAGTTGAATTGTGATAAAAGTAGTTTAAATAAATTCAACAGTTAGTAGCAGCTTTATAAAAATTAATTACCCTGAGTATTTATGAACTAAAGTTAGTTGCGTTAAAAATAGCAATTAAGTATATTAAAGGACTGAAATAATCGGCTAAAAATGATGTTAGATTAGTTGTGAGATTGCACAAATGCCACCGGATGGTTCTTTGAGCTATTTAAAAATATATTGCGGATGTGGCGGAACTGGCAGACGCGCATGATTTAGGATCATGTGGGGTAACCCGTGGAGGTTCAAGTCCTCTTATCCGCATTAAAAATCTTTAACTTTATAAGGCAACATGAACATTGAGATAGAAGATATAGATTCTTGTAAAAAGAAAATTAAATTTAATATCGCTTATAAAGACTATCAAGCTGAGGTCAAAAAATCTTATCTTAAACTTGCTCAAGAAATTAAGGTACCTGGGTTTCGCTCTGGTAAAGTCCCTATGGCAATATTGGAGAAACGCTTTGGGCCCAATGTTAAAAAAGAAGTGATGACTCAGCTTATCAGCGAAAGACTGGCAGAAGTGATAGAGGAAAAAGGGTTCCGTTCGGTAAGTCCACCAAAACTTCTAGAAGTTGATGCAGAAGAAGGGACTGATATAAATGTTTCGGCTTCGGTAGAAATTGTTCCTGAGTTTAAAATCGCCGACTATTCACAAATAGAAATTCCCCTTGAAATTGAAAAAGTCACTGAAGAAGATGTGAGTCAGGCAATCAATTATCAACGTGAACATCAAGGTAAAAAAGTCCAAGTAACTGACAGGCCAGTTCAAGACAAGGACTTTATAAAACTAGACTTTAAAGGGACTCTAGATAAGGAGGTTTTTGAAGGTGGGGAAGGTAAAGATCATGTAGTACAAATTGGCTCGGATTATTTGCTGAAAGACATGGGAGACCAACTCATCGGAATGTCCGTGGGCGAGACAAAAGATATCTCGGTAAAAATACCCGAAAGTTACTCAGCTAATAAATCTATCGCAGGTAAGGAAGTTATGTTTCATATCTCAGTAAAAGGTATTCAAAAGAATGAACTTCCCGAGCTTAATGATGATTTTGCGAAAAATGTTGAGCCAAAAAATAAATTCGACAGCATGGAAGATATGAATCAAAAAATAAGGTCTGAACTTGAGTCACACGCTCGCGGGAACGCTCAAAGAGAAACTAAAGATTTAGTTATAAAAAAAATTGTCGAGATGAACCCTATCGAAGTTCCTGAAAGTTTAGTGGAAGAACAAATTAAACATATGGTTGCTCAGGCTGTGAAAAATAAATCGCAAGACCAAGAAACTGAAACTAAACCCTCCAATGAAGAAGAAATTAATGTCACCGAGTCTCAAAAAGTAGAGCACCAAGAAAATGCCATCAAACTATTACGGCAAGAATTACTACTTGACCAGCTGGCCACCAGCCTTAATATTAAAGTGGACGAAAATGAACTTAATGCAGAAGTCAATAACATGGCCCGCATGATGGGTGAAACAGATGCCCAAAAAATTAAAAAAGAATGGGCAAAAAGTGGTGTCTTGGCTAGATTGCAAAGTCGAATTAAACGGGATAAAACTCTTGATTCTGTATTGAAGAGCGTTCAGGCCAAAGAAAAATTTATTGATAGAAAAGACAATATTGATAATAGTTGAAAAAAATGTACGCATTTTTAAAGTTAATTTTACTATAGGTGAGCAGCGTTACTTTTTTAAAAATAGCCTTTTACAAGGTTACTATGGTGAGCTACACTTTCGATGTCATTAAGTTTTTTGTTATAAAAAAATAATTTCTTTAGGTTTTGATGGGTAGTGATAACGAGAAATAAATTAAAAATTCCACAAATGCCGAGTCTATTTACCCAGCAGTATTTTTTTAATTAAGAGCTATTATGATGTTGGAAGATTTTTTTATAAATTATTTTATTTTGGTCTAGATTTTAGCTTATGATCTGAAGGGGTTATAAAATGTCCTGGTGCATGAAACCCCTTGGGTACGGTGCAATTTGGATAAACCCAGTTACCATTGCCTATGAG
>Ga0114997_10002859_pt1 | contig 13775 bp, 13 predicted proteins | sample ArcticOcean_MG_C_2_FD_87045 | JGI IMG/M metagenome (GOLD analysis project Ga0114997, IMG submission 87045) | Marine microbial communities from western Arctic Ocean - ArcticOcean_MG_CB4_136 | ecosystem: Environmental > Aquatic > Marine > Oceanic | place: Arctic Ocean: Canada Basin | collected... | reverse complement strand
TCTTTTATATCCGTTATATGATTTACCTTTGTTCTCAATCGTGCTACATGACTCATGAATTGTGTAACTACATCTTTTCGATATAACCAAACACAAGGCATGTCTGTTAACACATTATCGGTTTCACCAATTATATAATGTGGAAGTATCTTTAATATGTGGGGGGATTGTGTGAATTTTTCATTATTAATATTACTATATAAATTCTTTTTTAACCACGATTTTGAATCTAGTACGCCGTAGTGATTACATAAATATCTACGAAAGTATGTGGAACCACTTCTGGACGGAGAAACTATACCTAATCGACCAACATAACGAGTTATAACCATATAAATATATATAACGATGAGAACAATAGAGAAATGTAGTTTTGAAGAGATTTATGATAGTTGGGATAAAGAATTATGGCCTGACAGAGTAAGTGTAATAGAAGATCATAGTGCTTTACAGTGGAATTCTGAGCTGTGGTTGACTTGGGGTAATGTTAAGATAACGAAGAATAGAAAAGAAATATGGCAACACCCTGCTACATTTTGGAAGATTACAGACGGAGATATGATTGTCGGTGTGAATAGTGGATTTATTACTGACAGAAAATATAACATATATCGTTCTAGGGGGTTATGGGTACATGAGGATTATAGAGGATATGGTTTATCAACTCAGTTATTAAAAGCAACCCTAAAACAAGCAAGAGAAGAGAAGTGTAGTCACATTTGGACAATGCCAAGGAAAACTGCACTATTGGCGTACAACAAAGTTGGTTTCAAAATGATTGGTGATTGGTTTGATGAAGGAGTAGAATTTGGACCCAACTGTCTGGCAATAATGAAACTCTTATAAATAGTAGGAAAAGGAGTTACTATGGCGATTCCCACAAGTAAAGCAACATTTAAATCGTATTGCCTGCGAGCGCTAGGTTCTGGTGTTATTGATATCAATGTATCAGACGACCAAGCAGACGATAGAATAGACGAGGCATTACAGTATTATTCACAGTATCATTATGATGGTGTGGAAAGAATGTTTCTAAAACATATTATTACATCAGCTGATGTAACACGAGCAACATCTAATGATAGTACTTCTGCAACTGATAAGTTGGATAGTAGTGTAACTGCTACATGGAAAGAGGGTAATAATTATATTCCTGTACCAGATGCAGTTATTTCTGTCCTAGAAGTATTTCCATTTTATGAAGGTTCAACATCAAACATGTTTGATGTACGATATCAGCTGCGATTAAATGACCTTTATGATTTTTCTTCTACTTCAGTATTGAACTATAATATGACAATGCAAAATTTAGATTTTCTCCAACACTCTTTAGTTGGTGAAACTCCAATTCGTTTTCTTCAACATCAAAATAGACTTTATATTGATATGGATTGGAATAACGATGTGGAAGCAGATAGGGATTATGTAATCATTGATTGTTGGAGAAAATTAGATCCTACAGCATATACAGATATCTACGATGATATTCATTTAAAACGATATGCAACCTGTCTTATTAAAAAACAATGGGGTGCAAACTTATCCAAGTTCAAAGGTATAACGATGTTGGGTGGAGTGGAAATGGATGGGGAAACCTTATTCAGTCAAGCTTTAGAAGAACAACAAAGACTTGAAGAAACAATAGCACTGATGCAATATCCAGACCTAATGATAAAGGGATAACCAATGGCTGTCAATACACATTTTCATACTAGTGGACTCCATAGTTCATATGTAGAACGAAACTTATATCGTGATCTGATGTCAGAAGCTATTCAGATTTATGGACACGATGTCCATTATATGGATAGAACATTAGTTGCTGAGGATACTATTTTTGGTGAGGATAACCTTTCTAAATTTAATACCCAAGCAAAAATTGAAATGTATGTTGAAGATAGTCAATCAGGATATGCTGGACAAAGAGAATTAATGTCTCAGTTCGGTTTGCAGAACCTAAGTGAAATTAGGTTTGTAGTTGCAAAACATAGATTTCAAGACCTTACAAAACAAATTACAATAGAGAGTGGTACAGATACTTTATCTGGTTCTATAGAATTGGAATCAGGAACAATAGAAAGCTTTGAAAGTGGATATATGATATCCGAAGCAGACGTTTCTGATATCGATAGACCACATGAGGGTGATTTAATTTATCACCCTATACTAAAAAAAGTTTTCCAAATAAACTTTGTTGACCATGACGATCCATTTTATCCATTGGATGATACTCCCGTGTACAAAATGGATTGCAGAATGTTTGAATACAGTTCTGAAATTATTGAGACAGGTATTACTGAAATAGATGCAATTGAAGATGAACATTCATTGGATACTATGGATCATCAAACTACACTGGAACAATCAACTGGTGTCAACGAAAGATTTGGTTTAGAAACAGGTATCAGCAACAATGGAGATCAAGGTGTACTTCTGGAAGAGACAAGTGGAAGTTACCTTATTGGAGAGACCGATTCAAGTTCTGTGGGTACAAATATTGTACTAGAAGATGGATACTCATTCGTACTGCAAGAGACATATGCAGTTGGGGATGGTGTTATTGAGAAGACAGCACAGAACGAGCTCTTTGACGATGCAGATGATACTATATTAGACTTCTCCGAAAATAATCCTTTCGGTGATGCTGGAGGTACTTAATAATGTTAGGACAACAATTCTACCATGAGACCATGCGAAAAATAGTTGTTGGATTTGGAACAATGTTCAATAATATTCAACTAATACGCAGAGATAATAATGGAAATATAATACAATCAATGAAAGTTCCACTCGCATATGGACCAAGAGATAAGTTTCTTGTTCGTTTGCGTGATGATGCAGATTTGAGTAAATCTTCTGCAATCACATTACCACGAATTGGTTTTGAGATTAATAACCTTACTTATGATTCTTCTCGTAAATTAAATCGTGTGCAGAAGTTTAAGAAAGTAAAGGGTGATAGTGCAGATAAATTAGATACACAGTACATGCCAGTACCATATAATCTGGACTTTGAATTGTATATTCTTGCTAAACAGTCGGATGATGCATTGCAAATTGTAGAACAGATTTTACCATATTTTCAACCAGACTATACTATTACAATTAAAGATATGACAGATATGGGTATTAAAAAAGACGTACCTGTTATTCTGAATAGTATAAGTTATGAAGATGACTATCAGGGAGATTTGCAAACTCGTAGAGCAATTATATACACCCTGAGTTTCACAACTAAATTTTATCTCTATGGACCTGTTACTTCTAGTTCTGTTATTAAGACAGTGCAAGTTGATCAATTTACAGACATGCCAGATAAATCACCAAAACGTGAACAGCGGTTTAAGGTATCAGTCGATCCTATTACTGCTGATGCAGACGATAACTTTGGATTTAACGAGACTACATCATTCTTCCAAGATGCACCAGAAAGTGAATAATAATGAAAACTGTAGATAAAGAACTTGGTATTGAATCTGGCGATTTCGGTGCCACTACTCAGCCTGAACCTGAAATTATAGTTCAGCCTGAATGGTCAGAAGGCCCATTGTTTAATAATAATGTAATACCAAAACAAAAAAATGCTGTTGCAGAACGAGAGAAAAGTGAAAGTGAGATAGATAGAGATTATGAATACCAAAGACAAAACTTTTACAATTTGGTCGAAAGAGGAACGGATGCAGTGGACGGCATATTGGAACTCGCCAAAGAATCGGACCATCCACGAGCATACGAAGTTGCCGGAAACCTTATCAAGCAAGTTGCAGAGGTTACTGAAAAACTTGGTGACTTACAGGAGAAAATGAAAAGATTAAAACAAGTTCCCAACAATGCACCACAGAGTGTAACTAACGCATTGTTTGTTGGTAGCACTGCTGAATTGCAAAAAATGCTAAAGGACAAATAAATGTCCGATCCTAATGTATATCATGGTAATCCCAATCTAAAAACTGCTAATGTTCCTATTGAGTTTACAAAGGAACAGATATTAGAGTATCAGAAATGTGAAGGTGATCCTCAATACTTTGTAGAGAAGTATATCAAAATCGTGTCTATTGATCACGGATTGATACCATTTCATATGTACCCCTTTCAAAAAGATCTTATTGGAACCTTTCATAGCAATCGTTTTACTATCTGTAAACTACCTAGACAGTCGGGTAAGTCAACCACAGTGTTGTCTTATCTACTGCACTATATTGTATTCAATGATAATGTCAATGTCGCTATTCTTGCGAATAAGGCGGCAACGTCAAGAGATTTGTTAGGACGATTGCAATTGGCTTACGAGAATTTACCTAAGTGGTTGCAACAGGGAGTTATGTCTTGGAACAAGGGTAGTCTGGAGTTAGAAAATGGTAGTAAAATTCTTGCTGCATCCACTTCTGCTAGTGCTGTTCGTGGTAGTACTTACAACGTCATTTTTCTGGATGAGTTTGCCTATGTCCCGTCAAATATTGCTGAACAGTTCTTTTCCTCAGTGTATCCCACAATTACTTCTGGTAAAACCTCAAAGGTTATGATTGTCTCTACTCCACATGGTATGAATCATTTCTACAAAATGTGGACAGATGCAGAAGAGAAAAGAAATTCTTATGTACCAATGGAGGTGCATTGGAGTGAAGTGCCTGGTAGGGATGAGAAGTGGAAAGCAGAAACAATAGCTAACACTTCAGAGTCACAGTTCAATACAGAATTTGAATGTGAGTTCCTTGGTTCTATTGATACACTGATTGCACCAGCAACATTAAGAAGTTTAACATATAGAGAACCGATCAAGTCTAGTGCTGGGATGGATGTACATGTCGCACCAATAGAAGATCACACTTATATGCTTTCAGCTGACGTTGCTCGTGGTACAAAGAATGATTATTCTGCATTTACCATAATAGATGTTACAGAGTTCCCGTACAGATTAGTTGCAAAATACAGAGACAATGAGATAAAACCATTACTGTTTCCTGCTAAAATTCATGCGGCCGCAATGGCATATAATCAAGCATACGTTTTGATTGAAGTGAATGACATTGGTGAACAGGTTGCAAATACTCTACAATTTGATCTGGAGTATGACAACCTTATAATGGCTTCGATGCGTGGTCGTGCAGGTCAAGTCATGGGAGCGGGTTTCTCAGGGGGTAGAGCCCAACTTGGGGTAAGGACAACAAAAGCAGTTAAAAAGGTAGGTTGTTCTAATTTAAAACAGTTGATAGAAGATAATAAGTTAATTGTAGAAGATTTAGAAACTATATCAGAACTATCGACATTCATTGTCAAAGGTTCATCACACCAAGCCGATGATGGATGTCATGATGATTTAGTTGCGTGTCTATTCATATTTGCATGGGCAACAGATCAACAGTATTTTAAAGAACTTACTAATATGGATATGCGAATGACTATGATGAAAGAACAACAAGACGCACTGGAACAAGACATGGCACCTTTTGGATTCATAATTGATGGATTGGAACCAGAAAATGTTGGAGAAATGACAGATGAATATGGAACTAAATGGGCGCCGGTTGTCAGAGATTATGAATCTAACTGGTAAAATTTCATGACTAAAATAAAAGACTTAGAATGGTTTTGTCCTCAACCATTCATGAATACGGTGGCCACCCAAGATGGTGTGGCTAAACCGTGTTGTGTTTTAAAAGAGTGGCCGAACCGCCATCTGCGTGACAATGGTATTATGGGACCCAAAGGATTGCACGAATCTCAGTTAATGAAAGATTTTCGTAATGAGTTTCTTACTACTGGTGACGGGCCGATGCAAAAGAAATATTGTCAAGTCTGTAAAGAACAAGAAAAACATTCTGCGACAGAAAGTCATAGAATTATGTATGTTGACAAGTTTGATGAAGAGCATGGAGAATACAAAGATCATTTAGAAAAATTAGAAGAATATATTGATACAGATCACAGTGAACCATTCTATCTAACAATGGAATATAATGCCCCAAATAATTTTTGCAATCTAAAATGTAATATGTGTGGGCCTTACAATTCTTCCACTTATGCAAAAGAAAATAAAGCAATAGGTTTATATACGTCTGGTGATTCTGCTTCATGGCTTGCTGGTAAAACTTGGCAGAACGAAGAAGATGATATGACAAAGTATGAGGAAGTGTTAGAGACAGTAATCCAAATGAAACTTGTAGGTGGTGAGACTTTAGCTCTACCTCAAAATTATGAACTGATGGATAAGGCAATTGAGATGGGTGTTGCAAAGAACATGCATCTCACCATAACAACAAATGCAACTCTGACTCCGAAGATGGGTAAGTTGGGCGATATATTTAATTACGTTCCAGAGTTCAATGGTTGTCAAATGAACATTTCAGTGGAGTGTTGGGGAGACAAGAATAACTACATAAGATTTCCATCTAAATGGGAAAAGATAATGCACAATGTTGAACGATTTGCAAAGATGCCTGATACTAAAATATTATTTGCTACTTGTGTTAGTTCTCTTAATATTGGTTATTTGTATGAAGTAGCAGATGGTGTTGATATTTTACAAGAACAAGAACCAGATGTTTACAATGATTTCGCTAGTGGTAGTCTTGTGTTTGGTGGAGACAATTTGTATATTGTTACAGCAATTCCATTAGATATTAGAGAACAATATCTTGATAGGATTTATACTCTAGTAAACCCCCGTCACACAAAGACGTTTATGAAGTTAGCTAATTATCTCACTGACATGGAGTGGAATGAGAAATTACACAAAAGAATGATGAATGATGTTCGAGCAAGAGATAAGTATAGAGGAACTTGTTTGTTTGATGTATTCCCCGAATGGGAACCGTATTATTAGATTAGTTGATAGACAGAATATGGCCAATTAATATTCAATATCATTTGGAATATAATAAAACTAAACACCCCGAAAATCAAAGCAATTTTCCAATTGCGAGTATACATTAAAACAAATAATAGTATTGTTGGTAATAGTCCAATGATATATGCCATAACTAAACATCCTAACAACCACATAAAGAATGAGGTGTTTTCCCATTTCATGTCAAGTTCCTTTTCTGGTTTTAGGGATACCGAAATCAAAGAAAGTATAATACCCGTCACACAAATTAGTGTTGGAAAAACAGTAGAGATATGAGTCCATGAGCTCATACTAAAGAGCCCTGCTACAAATATACCAAAAAATATAAACATGGTATAATCAAATCCCCAAACTATATATAACTTGGATTTAAACCAAGGTGAAATTAAACCATAAAGAGTAATCGCAAATATACATAATACTATAGGATCAAGTAACCATTCATATCCCATAGAAGATACAGAACGAAAGTAATATCGTTCTATCAATCCACCTAGAATAAATCCTAGTGCAAGTGCTGGTCGGGACAGGTTCTTTTCTTTCATCAACCACCCTACAAATCCAAATGCAACAAGACAAATCAAATCACCATATGATTGAGAACCCTGTATTGCACCTATGAATAAGGTTGACATAATTAATGGTGCAAGAACTGACATGCGTATCAGAGTAATTTTTGCAAGTTGATCTGCGAATAGAAAACAGATACCCGCTCCAATGATGTTTGCAATGGTTAATGCCCAAACCATAGTATATGTCACAGATAGATTGGTGGTTAACATATCAGGGCCGGGAACATATCCATGCATATAAAATACTGAAAGAACCAGTACCATACCAGCAGAGCCAGGAATACCAAAAGAGATAGTGGGTATTAATGCACCACCCTCTTTCGCATTGTTTGCTGATTCTGGTGCGATTACTCCCCTCACATCACCTTCACCAAAGGTGTTGTTCTTTACAGTACGTTTACCATGTGCATATGCTAACCAATCAATTACAGCTGAACCGATGCCTGGCAGAGAACCAAGAACAGAACCTAGTGCAGAACAACGTAATACAAGAAACCAATTATTAAAAACATCCCGAATACCCCTAAGTTGTCCTTTGCGAGTATCTATTTTACCACCAGATATATTCTGATTATTTGATAGTAAATCTACGATTTCTGGTATGGCAAATAGTCCGATAACAGCAGGAAGAAGAGGTATTCCTTCATACAAATACATTAAATCAAACGTCCATCTGAGCTCAGAACCTTGTGCGTCTTCACCAACTAACGATAATATAATACCTATTAGTCCTACAACAATACCTTTTATCGGTAAATTACCTGACAGTATTGCAATAAGTGATATACTAAAGATACATATAGCAAATAATTGGGGTGATCCGATACTTAATACTACAGGTTGTAATATAGGTATACTTACTGCGAGAAGTAATGCTCCGAAGATACCACCTATAGCAGATGCAAAAAATGCAGCACCTAATGCCCGACCTGCTTGGCCTTTCTTTGCCATAGGGAAACCATCCATGATGGTCGCCGCACTACCTATAGTGCCAGGAACACCAAATAATACTGCTGGGATAGTATCAGACGTTGTAGTTACTGCATATAGTCCCATTATGAATACAATGCTCACAATAGGATCCATAGTAAATGCAAGTGGAAGAAGTAAAGATAAACCTGTTAGTCCACCCAAGCCAGGGATGACACCAAGAACAAGTCCTATGACAACACCAAAAGTAAGAAATAATAATATTTTTAATTCAGTGAAATGTGTTAGGGCCTCAAGTCCGCTTTCGATCATTACAAAACCTCATTTTTCTAAATAAGTTCTATTAGATCATTGTCCAATTTAATCCAACAATTAGAACATAGAATAGAAGAATTGTCTATTAAATAGATAACTTCCTTTCTACTTTCTTCATTTGTTCCTACACGTTTGGACAATTTTCTAATTTCTGAGTTGTGGGGATAGAATTTAAGACATACAGTCTCACTTTCTCCACAATTTATACATGATTGATTATCAAGATACTCATTTAGTAACTTAATTCGTTTGTAATAATTTCGACGTGCGACTTTTTTGATAGTATCTTTGTATTTTTCATAATGTTTGTTGGTCATAATATAACTATTTATAAGACTTATGACATCTAAAACCACGTTTTTAAGAAACATGTTTTTATAAATATCATATGAGAAGTAAGAAAACATTCTCTATTAAATGAAAAGGAGAAAAACTATGGCATTTTTAGTCTCTCCCGGCGTTCATGTTCGTGAATTTGATGCGTCAACAACTACACCAGTACTTGGTACATCCACTGGTGCTATTGCGATGCCCGCATATAAGGGCCCCGTAAGCACAGTTGTTAACATCTCTTCCGAAGCAGAACTAGTAGAACAGTTCGGTAAACCTCAAGGTGATAACTTTGAATGGTGGTTTTCCGCTGCCAACTTTCTTCAGTACAGCAATGCACTGAAGGTAGTTCGGACTGAATCAGGAGTCGTCAATGCGGTCGCCTCTGGATCAGCTATACTAATACGGGATAACGATCACTATCAAGCAGCATACTCGGCGGGTGAAGCATCCGTTGGAGAGTGGGCTGCTCGATCTGCTGGTACTTGGGGTAACTCTATTGGAGTTTCTACATGTGCAAGCGCCACCGCTTATGCTCAAGGTTTGGGTACAAACAATCTTGTCGATGATGCTGCTGCAGCTGCTGGAGATACTAGTATCTCTGTAGATGATGCAGATGCAACAGGTTATGCTATCAATGTTGGGGATTTAATTTCTTTCTCAAGTGCTGATAGTTCAACCCTTTCTAATCATGCTGATGTGACAGGACACGAAGGTATTGAGTACGAAGTTACTGCAATATCAACAGATCTTCTTACCATTCGTAGGAAGGACGATCCTAATGGTGCTGGACTTGCAGCTGCTGTTGCAGATAATAGTTTCATCACTCGTAAGTGGCGTTTCCATGATCTGTTTGCTACTGCGCCTGGTACATCACAGTGGGCGACTGACAATGGTCGTGGTGCTGGTGATGAACTACATGTTGTAGTTTATGACACAACTGGTGATATCACTGGTGCCGACAACGATGTTGCCGGACAACGACAGACTTCAGTAATTGAAAAATATGCTGAAGTTTCTAAAAATCCAAAATCAAAGACGGCTCAGGGTGGTTCTAACTATTATCCTGATGTTATTTACCGTGCTTCCAATTACGTTTATTGGATGGATCATAACTCTTCTGGAACCAATTGGGGAACAGATACAACTACAGCCTATACAGCTGTTAACACGCCAACTGCTACTATTCTTACGAGTGGAACAGATGATTATGCTGTTACTGCTGGTGAGTTGGAATTGGGTTATGATCTCTTTGATGACAAAGAACTACATACAATTGACCTAGTTATTGGTGGACCAAGTTCTGGTGTTACCAATAGTGCTGCTGGACAGGACACTCACGTTACCATGATTACAGACCTCGTTGAAAAACGTAAGGACTGTGTTGGTTTCGTATCTCCTTATCGTGGTGCTACAGTCAATGTAACTTCTCGTATTACCCAAGCTAAGAACGTAAAGGACGCATTTGATTTGTGCCCTTCTAGTTCTTATATGGTATATGACAGTGGTTACAAATATATGTTCGATAAGTATAACGATGTATTCCGTTTTGTTCCTCTTAATGGTGACATTGCTGGTGTATGTGCAGAAACCGATAAGGTTGCTGCTACATGGTTCTCACCCGCTGGTTCCGCTCGTGGTGCAATTCGTGGTGCGGTTAAATTGTCTTTCAATCCTAACCAAGCTCAGCGTGATACACTCTACAGTGCTAGAGTCAATCCTGTTGTTAACTTCAAGGGTGAAGGTGTTTTGCTCTTTGGTGACAAGACTGCGCTTACTAAATCAAGTGCTTTCAATCGGATTAACGTCCGTAGGTTGTTCTTGCATGTTGAACGAGTAATTGAGGAAGCATCACGTGCCTCCTTGTTTGAGTTCAATGACGAGTATACACGAAATGCGTTTAAGAAACTGGTAGAACCTTTCTTGCGAGATGTTCAATCAGGTCGTGGTATTGATGATTTCTCTGTTAAGTGTGACCGTTCAAACAACACTGATCAGGTAATCAACAGTAATGAGTTCCGTGGAGATGTTTACATTCGTCCTGCTTATTCGATTAACTTTATCAATCTGACTTTCACTGCTGTTCGCAACGGTGTATCGTTCAGTGAAGTAGGAGGGTAATAGAAATGGCACTTATTAACGACTTCAAACAAACTATGAAATTTGGTGGTGCAAGGAATAACCAGTTTAAGGTTACTCTTGCAGTTCCGAATCAAGTTTCGGTATCTGGTTCAACTGGTTCCCAAACTGAAGGTGAGACTAGTGAAAATGCTATGATTCGTAAAGCTGCGTTTCATTGCCGTGCAACTAACTTGCCTGGACAGACACTTACAGAAATTCCAGTGTCTTTCCGTGGAAGAACTATTTACCTTGCTGGTGATAGGACATTTGATGATGCGTGGACAACTACTTTCTTCAATGATGCTGACTTTGCAGTTCGCACCATGATTGAACGGTGGATGTCTGCTATCAATGACTTGTCCGAAGCTACTGGATTGGTTGATCCAGCATCTTACCAGACAGATTTGCATGTGCAACATCTTGATAGGGACAATCGAATTCTCAAAAACTATAAGTTTGTATCTGCTTGGCCAACGTCAATGTCACAAATTGACCTTGCTGCAGAACAAGCTGATGCGATTGAGACATTTGATGTAACTTGGAGATACATGCACTTTGTTACTTCTGGTGTTGGTATTGGTAAAATTGCTGTGGACGACCCTGACGGTGGGTCATTCATTAATCTATCTGTGACGCTTTAAATATTTAATTACGTCTTATAAAACTACTAAATAGTAGGAACAATAGGATATTGGAGATATTATGGCGGAACTTTTTGGGTTCAAGATAGAGCGTTCAAAGGGTGACGATGGAGTAGTAGAACCTAGTTTTACTGCTCCATCACCCGATGATGGAACCATCGACGTAGCCGGTGGTGGATTTTGGGGGCAAGTACTAGATACTGATGGGAGAGAGAAAACTGATATTGATCTCATCCGTAGGTATCGAAATATTGCTCAACAATCTGAGTGTGATGCTGCGGTGGAAGATATTGTAAATGAAGGTATCGTTGCAAATGAACGAGACCAATCAGTAGAGATTGTTTTAGAACGACTCAAATATCCAGACAAAATCAAACGTAAAATTAGAGATGAGTTTGCAGAAGTCCTACGTCTTCTGGACTTTGATAAAAAGGGACATGATATTTTTCGGCGTTGGTACGTTGATGGTAGACTGTTCTATCACAAGGTAATCGACACCAAAACACCTCGCAAGGGAATTACTGAACTACGGTATATTGACCCTGTAAAGATACGCAAAGTGCGAGAGGTTGTTAAAGACAAAGATAAGAAAACTGGTATAGAATTTGTAATCAAAACTCATAATTACTATGTGTATAATGAGAAGGGTATCGGATCTACTACTAGTACATCTGCTCCAAGTCAGGGATTGAAGATTGCAGAAGATTCAATTGTATATGTTCCTTCTGGTTCAATAGATCAGAATACAGGTAAAGTACTTTCTCATCTACAAAAAGCAATCAAACCAGTTAATCAACTGCGTATGATTGAAGATGCGTTGGTCATTTATCGTATTTCAAGAGCACCAGAACGTAGAATTTTCTATATTGATGTTGGTAATCTACCAAAGGTCAAAGCAGAACAATATTTAAAAGATGTAATGAATCGTTATCGTAACAAACTTGTATATGATGCTACGACAGGTGAAATACGAGATGAACGGAATCATATGTCTATGTTAGAGGATTTCTGGTTGCCACGAAGAGAAGGTGGTAGAGGTACAGAAATCACTACGTTGCCTGGTGGACAAAATTTAGGAGAGATAGATGATATCGTATATTTCCAACGGAAACTATACCGCTCTCTCAACGTCCCGATCTCACGCCTTGAAGCGGAAAATGGTTTCGCACTTGGTCGTGCAACGGAAATTACCCGTGATGAACTTAAATTTACAAAATTCGTCCAACGAATTCGTAAGAAGTTCACACCACTATTCACTGACATACTTAAAACACAACTCCTACTCAAAGGTATAATTGCACCCGAAGATTGGGATCAGATGAAGGAACACATTCAATTTGATTTCCTTGCAGATGGACACTTCTCAGAGTTGAAAGATGCAGAACTATTGAATGACAGAATACAAACACTTGATAGTATCCAATCCTATATTGGAACATTCTTCAGTAAAGAATTTGTACTTAAAAATGTTCTACGCTTGAACGATGCAGAAATTGATCAAATGCAAGATCAGATTAAATCTGAAATGGAAACGGATAATGATGCTGGTGGTATGGATGTTCCTGATGGTGGTGATGGTATTACACGTTATCCACAAGATGGTGACGGTTCAGTTATCGAACCATCAAAGATGCCCGATTATGTAGAAGATGATCCTAACAAGGATGCTAAGGTAGGTAATCGTGATAAATATGTTAACTATAAACAGAAAGACTTAGGTCGCCGAGATAAATCTGATGATGATGAAGGAGAAGATGATGAGTAAAGGAATGATCGATGCAGTATCCGCTGATGATTTGATAAAAGCGGGAGATGTATTTAAGGACGCAATGGTACAAAAGGTAGGAGATACGCTAGAAAAGAAACGTATTGAACTTGCAAAGGGGATAGTATCCTCACCACTACCAATGCATGCTGACAAAGTAGGAACTGATGAAGTTTGATTCTGTATATACAACGGTAGTAGAGAAGGACGAACATAAGAAAAGTTCGGCCTATAAAAAACTCTCTCCGAAAATG
>Ga0114997_10002858_pt1 | contig 13775 bp, 14 predicted proteins | sample ArcticOcean_MG_C_2_FD_87045 | JGI IMG/M metagenome (GOLD analysis project Ga0114997, IMG submission 87045) | Marine microbial communities from western Arctic Ocean - ArcticOcean_MG_CB4_136 | ecosystem: Environmental > Aquatic > Marine > Oceanic | place: Arctic Ocean: Canada Basin | collected... | reverse complement strand
TACTGCTGAGCAAATTGGGGGTGATTTTAAGTAGGTTAGTGACCACCAACCAAAAACCAGGCTAATGGTGTCCGGTTAGTGACTACTATGGCTACAAGTCCCGTGAATGGTGGGCCTAGCGGGATCGAACCGCTGACCTCAACACTGCCAGTGTTGCGCGTACATATGTTAAGTAGTTGATTTATATAAGGAAAACTGGAAAACGCAGTGTTCAAAAAGCCGGATTCCTGCGATCACGGACAAACACAGCCATCCTTGTTGCTGTCATTTATATGGTGAGGTTCTATGCATGTATCACGTCAATACGACTGTTTGCCTGATATTACGCCTCTTACACCACCCTTTGGGTTTTCAGTGTCACCATCACGTCGTGGAATTAAATGAACATGGACGTGAAAAACAGTTTGCCCTGCTGACGCTCCTGAATTAATTCCAACATTGAAACCAGTGACTGATGAATCTAGTTTTTGTATCCGCTTCCTCTGTGACCTTAGTAATTCTTGTATGGCAATATATTCTTCTGGATGAAGATCAAAATAATCAGCAACATGCCTCTTTGGAATAATCAAAGTATGATATTTTGTTACTGGAAATCCATCCCTAATTACAGAACATAATTGATTTTGGTCTATTGTTCGTTCAACACAATCATTACAAAATATGCAATCTATTTCATTACTCATTAATAGCACCATTATTTAGCACTGTTACGAATCTTTTATAAAAGTCATCATTACTTGGATCAAACGCCCTCTCACTTCCCCAATATACCTCACCCCTGGCAACTCTTACCCTTTCATAAAGTTCTTTAGTTTTGATGATACGCTTTGATCTTGTCAAACCTAACTCAGTTGCAATCTTCTTTTTCCAAGGGTGGTTACTACCCATGATATTTTCATTTCTGAACATTAATTTTTGTAGGAAGTGTTTTCCAATTAATTTATCAGATTTTTGCAAGTTACAGTGTTCATGACTTAAAACTAGATTCCAAATATTATCATGCATAACAACTTGTCTCGGAAGTACATGGTCCACATGAGTATTACCTAGGATGACCTCTCCACAGTAAAAGCATGTATTACCCTGATAACCACTTAAAAAGGGGATATTATTTGTTAATGTAGCACGCTTATTAGTTCCGTCTTTTAAAAACGTTTCCCTAATATCATTTGCCAAAATTATTGTATCAGTGCTTTGGCTTATTAAAAAAGCCCCTTCCAAAAGATTCCAACGCGCGTCTAACTCACTTTCTAGTTCTAAAGAACCTTCTTCAGTTAGGAGCAATAAGTTATCCGTTAAGATTAACTGTTTCCCAAAATCTATTTCGTAGAATTTAGAATCTACAATATTTTTGCTTAGACCTATTGTTTGAAACCTTGGAACAACATCTTTAAAACCATCTGCTGCGACTAAATCGATAGCCTCTTGATGAGATGTGATACCCATTTTCATATTTTGAACAATGCGTTCCATTTTTGTCAGGCGACCCGGAGTAGCCTGCTGTGGTTTTGGATCAACATTTAACCGATCAACATACTGGTTTAAGAAAGCCTCAGCTAACTCATCCCAATAAACAACAGATTTTTGTTGAGTAGAAAAGTTTAGAAGGACCTTCCCTAAAGCCATTTTGTAAGATGCTTGATTTAAGCCATAGAGTACAATGCCTTTCCATAAATCTTTGGAAGTGAACTCATCCCACATCTTTTTATTACTCCACTAAGAAATTTGACTCGATAACTTCTTTGAAAAAGACACCCATAGCTTTTATAAAGAGGGAATTATCGCCTTATCACCCAATCTATGTTGATAATTCCTAACTCATGTAAGACTGGAATTATCGTCGTGTTTGAGATCAGAAAGTTTTCTAGCCATTGTGGGGCTATTTTTGGTTAATTTCTTGACAGTTAGATCACTAAGTTTGTTGTTAGCTAGACGCAGATTATTTGCAGTACCCTGCAGGCCTTCCTTAGTCTTTTGCAGTAAACTGATAGTTTTGTCGATGTCCAAAACAACTTTTTCAAATTTAGTTGATGCTAGGGTATAATTCCGCCCAAAACCAGCCTTAAACTCATCAAGTTCACTCTCAAAGTTTGTGACATCGAAATTTTGCTCTTTCATTACAGCAAGTTGAGTTTTGTATTTCAGTGAGTTCTGAGCAGCGTTGCGTAACAATGTAATTATTGGAATAAAAAATTGCGGCCGGACTATATACATTTTTTCATAGCGGTGGGACATATCTACAATACCTAAGTTGTAAAGTTCACTATCAGACTCAAGAAGAGAGACTAAAACCGCATATTCACAATGCTTTTCATTACGATCCTTGTCTAATTCTTTCAGAAAATCCTCATTCTTCTTCTTGGTCGCTGTTTCGTCATTCTCATTCTTCATCTCAAACATGATCGATACGGATTCAGTACCTGATTCGTCAGTATCTCGAAAAATGAAGTCACCCTTGCTACCAGATTTTGAATCATTGTCTTTTTCAAAATAAGCATTCTGAAAGGCTGTTGCTCGCAGTTTATTAAATTCAACTTCACAATGCTGTTCCAAACTTTCACCAACCATTTTTGTTGAAAGTTTTTGCTTAAAGTCTTTTAGACGATTTATTTCATCGTCTTTCAATTGTATGACTTCATCTTTTAATTCAAGTTGACGAGCAAACTTTGCTGCATTCAATTCTTTCTTTAGTTCATTCTCAGTTTCTTTTAATTTTAAGTCATTAGTAAGGTCATCCCGCTCTTTTTCTATTATTTTAATAGCTTCGAAAATTTCAAGCTTTTTATCAGCATCTGCATTCTTAATTGTGGAGTTCATTTCCCCAATTTCTTTATTTTTGTCCGCTAACTCTTCTTGTAACAAGATTTTTATTTTAGCTTCTGCCAGTTGAACTGCATCATTTTTTTGCTGTCCTGCGATCTCAAGTCGATCATCTACTTCTAATTGAAATTGATCATCACGAACTTGTTTAACGATATCAGCCCAGCCAGATGCATCTACTTGAAAAGCCTTTGAGCAACTTGGACAAATAATTTCATTCATATTTTTATTCCTTTACTTCAGTATTTTTTACGACAATTTTTAAAAGTGATAATTCTACAATTATCTTTCTGATATTCATGTCTACGTCATTAAAGCTTTGTAATGCTTACTATAGATACTACTAATGTGAGATCGGTATTGATATAGGAAGAATTCTGAAAAATATTGCATCGATCAATCATTGTGGTATAGTTTTGTGGTGTCTTGAGGCACAAGCACCGATTTGATCCAGATTGCGGGGTGCTATATAAATTACTGCTAAACCGGCCCTTTCTAGAGACCCGATTTAGCTTCCGCTGGATTGGGTTTTTTGTTGGCTATTCCAACGCATGGCATTTGATCACCAGATTGTGCGCCAGACATTCCGTCAAAGCACTAAAGAGGTTACATATGACGACCAACCACGTAATTCTTCACGTTCCACATTCATCCACAGTTATTCCTAGCGGCTGCCAATTCCTGTTAACTGATTCACAGCTGGCTCTAGAATTGGACAAGCTAACTGACCATCACACCCACACACTGTTCAATTCCGAGGGGGCCGCCAAGATAGTATTCCCAGTGAGTCGGCTTGTTGTCGATCCTGAGCGTTTTATTCAAGATCCCATGGAATCTTTTGGAATGGGGGTCGTCTATACTCACACCACGGATGGTGACCCTCTCAGGGCTATATCTGAAATGGATCGCCTGACACTTATCGACACTTACTATCATCCTCACCATAACGACCTGACGCGTATGGTTGATAGCTGCCTTGAACAACATGACCAATGCTTAATCATCGATTGCCACAGTTTTCCTGCGCAGCCGTTACCCTACGAATTAGACAGGAACCGGCCAGATATTTGTATTGGTACTGACACGTATCATACAAGCGCAGAGCTTAAGAACTGCTTATCAAAAGCGTTTGAAGGTTCTGGTTATCGAGTCGCCATTGATTCACCATTTAGCGGTACGATCGTGCCACTGAAACACTACTGTAAAGAACGAAGAGTCTCGTCAATCATGATTGAAGTTAATCGCAGTCTTTATGATGAGCCTAATAGGTTCGCACGGCTTCAATCTGATCTATCCGACGTAATAGCACAAGCGTCCACTATCGACCCTTTTCACAATCTTGGAGAATAATATGAGTTCACTACAAGAACAGCTAGATCGATTGATAAAGAGAAGTGGGCCGAATGGCTACATGGTTCAGCAGCTTAGGAATCAAATTATGGCTGAGAAAAGAAATCAATCGACTCAACAAATGTACACCAGTGGAATCACCGCAAATCACAGCCCGAAGACGGACGCACGCTTTATGGCTAACCAAACTATGGGAGAAATTACAGATGACTAACCGCCATGACTTTAGTGAGCTAGAGGGAATAATACGCTTGGCCATGCGAGAGCAAGCGATTCACCCTCAAGGCCTTAATTCATCTCATACACATGGTACGCTATACCCCGTAGGTGACCCAAGAAACGATGGACCACCGCCGCATGAACAGCCTAAACTTAACTCTCATAAGTTGATGCGTCCCCGCGCAGGGTGGAGGTAATAGTGAAAATATTGAGATGGTTTGTGGCGGTAATTGTTGGCTTTATTGCCGCGGTAGTTGCTGGCGGCATTATCGTGACGATAGGTGAAATGAGTGTCTGGATTCCTTTTCCTCTAGCGGCAGGAGGGGTAGCATCCGCTATCTGCTTCATCTATGTGGCTGTAAAGATTTCCGGCAGCTCCTCGATTACAACTGTGAAAACCCTATCAGTAGTAGTTATCATCACAGCTGTAATAAGTGCTGCTGGAAGCTATATCGGGCAATCTAGTCCCATGCCTGCCCTCGGTTTGTTAATTGCGTCAGTGATTTTCTCCAGAAGTCCCACCATGTTTGTTAGAAAGTAGTGCAGCCAAAAGAAGCAGCTTAGAGTATGGCTGTAAGGTGCTTAATCGACGTTAGACCGGGTGTGGAATGGGCAACAGCTATGGCAGTGCGGGTGCTAATAACTACTCTGGCAGTCGGGTAAGGTTGAAAGCAGTATTAGTGAGCGTTTCACCTTACTTCAATAACTTCCTGAGTATTCATAAAACCGAAATCATTGTTACCTAAAACAGCAATAATAATACCTACAAAACGCAATGTCGGTTGATAGTCACCATGCAGATTAAAGCAGTATTCCTCTCCTATTCCCAAATCTTCTATACAAAAAACTTGCCCAGAAATGGTTCCAGTTAGATCGTCTGCATTATTAAGAAACCACTGGTCGTTGGCAAAATGTAAATCAGATAAAGGCATACTTTTCTCTACCACCTATGTAGTGATTTGCAGATTGACATTAGTTAGTTACGCTCATTAGGCTAGTGTCCTATATAGTACAGCAGTTGTGATTTACAGATAGATATTAGTCGGTTAGATTCGATCAACGTAAACTACAATTAATGCCTTAGCTCGACAATTAAGGCTGAATGGTCTGTGAGGGTTTCCCGAGTGCTATGGTCATAGTAGCAAGTTACACATCGATTGGTGACATTTATACCAGCCAGTGCATGGTCAATCCTAAACCCATTACCAGCGTTCGAATACCAACTATACTCTTGGGCTATTTCACCATTATGATCGCGCCATAGGTCGGTCAGGGTCTTGTTTGCCAGATTCAGAAATTGGTCAGAGCAATGAAACTTGGCACCTTCTGAATCCAGTATGTTTGAACCAGTATTAAAGTCACCGATTGCCAATAGTTTGCTGGTGGCTATATCCTCCAACTTACTAAATACGCCAGCCTTGGCTTTACGCTGTGGAAAATACGTTCCAATTAATTGTAAGCCAGCCCAATTAATTCCTATGATTGACCATTCGTTGGGACAGTCATCTATTTTCAAAAGGGTGCTAGCCTGTTTAGTTGCCAACATAACGGTGTTTTGTTTGGAATCTGTATTATTGTGGTGGAAGTGTGAGTAGCCCGCTTGCTTCAGTTTGGCTATAAGCTGCTCGCCTGAGGTATTACGCCTGAATTCGCTAATTACTAAGGCGTCACAATCGTGGCCTACGAGATAGGCACAAATAGCGGTAATTCGAGCGCCACCTCCTTGACGGATGTTCAATGCCAACAGCTTCATACTTGCGTCCTTAACAATCCGTCTGGCCACTTTCCAAACTATTTACATGCTGCCTATAATTTATGAAAAAAATCTCAAATAACCTGTTCATATTACTTTGTTGGTTTAAGCTGATTCTTAAATTTCTCAATCAATAGACTTGTAAGGGACTTTAGATCAGGTTTGTTTTCTGTAAACGACATTGGGCGCACAACAGCCATAGTGGCAAGTCCTATTTTAGCTGAATATAGCCCTACTCCTAAGCCTTGAGATAGTCTAACGCTGAAAAGGCTTGCTAGAGACGTGCCTCCTAGTTGGTCTACAATCTGATCTGACGCCAGTTCACTTCCACCTACAAGCGCTAAGTGACCTATGATGCTCTTAAGCATTGAGACCCTATTAACAAAAGACGGTCGAACACCATATATCTGGCCGATTTCATCAATCATTTTAATATTACTCCACAAAGACAAAGCCATATCTAGAGCAACCCATGGGCTTAGAGCAACAGTTAGCCCTGTTTTGTAGCTAAAACTTGTAACTCTCTTTAAAGCTTCAGCATCAAGTGGCTTAAGGAACACGTCATCAATATGTGTAATGACTTCATGACCCAACTTATAGTCAGGCAAAGATGACAGACATTGATCCAGAAGAGCTTGATGAGGTTTGTGAGCATAAAATGCTTTAAGTTCTGCAATTAAATTTTGATCTGCTGTGTTTGATGAAGCTGATTGGCAACGCCTCGCTAATTTCCTGATGTTTTTATATGCATTTTGTTTGCGTCGGTCCTTGCGGTATTTGTAGAAAGTCACAAGAGCTAGTAAAACCACTATTATTGACAACAACAATATACAAAAACCTGCTAGCCAGTGGAGAGACATCGCCTCTACAATAGTGTCGTATACGTCCCAGATAACAAGGCTAAGTAATAGTACTCCCATACCCAATGCTAGTGTCTTTAAACCCCTGATTGGCAGGGCTTCAAGCTTTAGGTAAGAATAATCCATTAGATTAGGCAACCTTTCTCCCATCACAATGGACTGGGGTGGGAGAGTCTGTTGTTCTGTTTTATCAGGCTTAAAGTTCTTACCTACCCGAACCTTAGGCTTACTTTTTACCGTTTTTTCTATCTCAAATTGGCGTCCAGATCGATTAGTACCGGCAGTGCTTTTTTCATTCTCTTTCATGAGCACTTGTCTCCAATTAAAATCTTTAACACGCTGTCTAGGCGTATATGAGGAACGGCTTCATTTTCATCAGATGGGGTCGGTGGGTTAAATTTAGGCATTTTCCAACCCGAAAAAAATTGATGTTGAGTATTTTTTGGTATGAATGTTGGTATGGGAGGGTGCACGTAGCCAATGTCATTACCAGCAGTATCGAACCCAGATAGTCCAGTTTCTCCATCATGATCAACTTCTATTGATGAGCGTACGCCAGCGACAGCTAAAATTTCAGGTCTAACACCCTCAAATTCGGCCGTCTCATAAGCTTGCTCAACCAGTGATGAAAGAAGCTGGACTAGGGATAAATGATCTGTGGTCACTATTTGGTCGGCTTTGGTTGCAGCAAATACCACCTTGTCTATTTTGGGTGTGAACAGCTGAGAAATTCGGTTTTGAGACCCATAAGAAAAACTATCTGATATATTACTCAGTGCTTGCCGCATATCGTCTAAATATAACGGCCCTGAGTTTAAAGCAGTTAAAACATCAACCAACACGACTTGTCGATCTATACCACTAAAAAAATCTCTATAAAATGGCTCTACTAATTGTTTAATATAAGCCTTATAACGGGTCTCGCACACTTTAAAATAACTATTTTTAGGCGCGGCTTTCAGTTGCCCATCAGTGAAGCTTCCTACCTTAAGCAACGGTACAAAACACAGCACAGATTCATCATCAACTTGGCCAGGCATCAAAAATCGGCCAGGTTGGATAAGACTCAGTGGCTCATCTCCTTCCTTACATTGTTTCAGAAAACCAACAAACTGTTTCCTGAGATTCTCTAACACCTCCTCGTCTAAGGTGGCTATCGGATCAATATTTTGCAATTCTGGTAAGAGTTCACCCAAGATCTGTTTGCGAGGCTCCCGATTGAATTGAGCACTACATTGGGCACACCAGCGAGCATAGTCCATATCGCGTAATGGTAAGTCTAGTAACCACTCACCTGGATAGTCTCTGATCTCAATAAATAAAGAATAATTCTCTTTGCTGAAAGGAATTAATGTTGTTTTCGCTTTTCGCAGTTTCAGCTCCAATACACAACCACTGACGTCAGTGGTTGAACTGGGCCATTGTGGAGGGGTTTGCTGAAGCCCTGCAATAGATTCCTTATATGGAAAGTCGCCTACATTTTTGCTGCGCAGCGGCCATAATTTTACACCCATTAACCTCTTTTCATTTATAGGAGAAAATCCAGCAAGGGAGCTTGTCCTATAGTTTATTAGCTGGTCGATTAAACTGGTTAGAAACGTCGACTTACCACTTTGACTTAACCCTGTAATCCCTATACAGACGTGGCGTTTATTGACACGATCTATTGTATTTGAAACCTGCTCGCCACCTTGGTTCCAGAATTTATCGGACATTTCAACGCAATACTTTTTTATACTTTGAAACTTACCATTCGTGTTACGAATCATTGATATTGTGATCCTTATTTACCTAATATTCAGTGCACTTTTTACCGTTATTTATATGCTCACACAAATGAGTTAGGTTCAGCTGATAACATTTAAATCAATAGCCTTCCAACCAAAGTTACCTTTTTTCTTATCTTTCGCCATTACTCTGGTCAACTGAACTTCCTCACCATTATTTTCTGACCTGATTAAAAATGGAGGTACAAATGTGTCTTCAACGAAACCAAAGCCTTTATCCGTTACCCTAAGTTTGCCACTATAGATGTCTGAATCTGCGATTAGGACGGCTTCAGACGGCACAGCCTCAACCACGTCACCACCATCGGTGACTCTCAATGCCACGTAATTGCCAACAATAGGACTAGATTTGGATTTAAATAGTCCGATTGGAACTGAGTAGCTTTTATAGCGATCAACATAAACATGAAAACCCTTACCAGATTGATGAATATTCTCAACGATACCCGTAATACTCTTAGTATCTCCCAGCAAATACTGCGAAGCTCCTTGCGCTGACTGCTTTAAAAACGCAGTTAACCCCCCAACCGATACCTCATTGTCATACCAGGCTGTCTGGCTGAGTTTTTCCAAATGTGATTTCAACTTCCAGCCCTCGCTTTGATAGACCGTAATTGCACGTTTTACACACATTGAGGCCTCAGCTGGATAACCAGCTGAAGCTAACAATGGAGCTAGGCCAATCCAAAGTTTGATGGCAAATTTTTCGTCACCAACATGAAGCAAGCCTTGGGCAAACAGAAGAATAGCGACTGGTGGATCACTTTTGAAGTAAGTGGTTGCAAGCGCGCCCCAAGCCCAGGGTTCTGATTGCTTTTTGCGCAAAACTGGAATGACAAAATCCCGAGCCTCCGCAAGATTACCAGCCATAATAAGGCACTTAGCCTGATCATAGTCCAGCCATATTCCGTTCTTATTGTCTCTCATACGTCCCCGAATAGAATTCAAAAGAGCTACCAGGTCACTAATACCTAGTCGCTGACGCAGACTATCGTGTTCCTGCCAGCCCTTGGCACACTTGCGGGCGAACTTCAGCATCAAGCTTGGGGACTCTCCTTTGTCATTGACATAAGGCTGCTCATCTCCAGCATCGAAAAGCGAGGACTGCTGTGAGCATAGCAACACAATGATCTCAGGGAAATACTCAAGGTTATGCTGAAACGTCAGTAATAGGCTGCGATATTCGAAACCGCCAGCGGGCATATTCAACCAGGTAACCCAATTCAACAAGAAGCTAATACGCTCCTGCTCGCCCAGGTTGGGCCGGTAATTATCATTATTGCCAGAGGCCCGCTGCTTGATAGAAACCTGCACCTCTTTTAAATAAGCATAGCAAAGCCAAAAAAAGGCACTCTTCAAATAAGTATCTTCTGGTCTTTCTTGAACCCCAGGGCAGGCAAGATCCCAAGCTTCCTGAAGGTTTCCAGCTTTGCGCAGGGCAGTAACCTGTTGATGGAGTTGCTCAGCCATTAGTCAAGTCCTTCCGAAATAAGCGATAGCGCATCATCTACGAGATCATCCGAAGTTGACATGGCTCTTTTAGCATCACAGCTACTAAACCTTTTATTCTTAGTGTAATAAATATCTATTACGGCTGTATGTCCACTCTTCTGAAACCAATAACGCAGAGAGTATTGTTTCTCTTCCACATTGCTAATAATCATCTCTAGTGCACTGGAGGCGTTTAGTAAGCGCTGATGATATTCATTGATAAAAGGTTCTTTGAACTCCAGTTCGATACTACTTGAAGCTGACCCTCTCAAAATAACTTGTCCCTTAAGTGAGTTCAACAAATTGATTAATTCGTCAGTTAACTCAGAAGACTGAGGGGTGGTTAAAGCGGATACCTTTTGATTACTTTTGTAGGAAATGTTAATTCGCGCATATTCAGTTCCTCGACTAAAAAAATAAGCTTCTTGGTACTGTTGATGATGAATGTCATCAATTTCAATATTGCTTGCGATTAAACGCTCACGGACCTCTGTTAGCAACGACGAAAGAAAAGTATTATCTAGCGAGATACCGAATGACTCACCATTCTCGAAAGTCACAGATTTAGTAATAGGCATGGCAACATCAGTGGAATGTAGATCACCAACCATGGAATCGATATTCAGTATTTTTGGTGGTTTAGGCTGGGATACTGCCATCGCTGGACCTACCCGACCAGGACTATCTACGACCTTGATACCCGAGCCTAATTTAATATGTGGTTCATCAAGTAGGTATAGACGATTGGCAGTCCGTGTAATTGCGGTATACAACCAGCGGAAATAGTCCGTACACAATTGATTTTGGTAAGTTTTGCACTTCACAAAAACATGGTTCCACTCGCTGCCCTGTGCCTTATGGCAGGTAATGGCATAGCCAAACTTTAACTGGAGTGCATTAAAATACAGATCGCTGCGCAAGGTATCTTTAAATTCTTTCGTACCGGGTTTTAATTTGCTATTCCGAAAACAAAAATCTAGGTAAATTGCCTTGCTTTCATCTGAAGATAATGAGGGACTGTTAGAGTAAAGTAAGTTTTCAACAATTTTACTGTCAAAGAAATGGGAATTCCCCTCCAGATCTCGAAATCCAACTTCGACATCACGAAACCGTAGTAAAACTAATATTCTCTCAACATCACCAGTTGCTTCAGATTTTCTCCTAATAGTGACCTCACGATGCTCAGTACCACCGAGCACCTGGCGAACCTGGCCAAAATCACCATTAGATATAAGAAAACCGTGTGCATTATTATTGGTGACGACCATTACTTTGTCACCTACACAAATTTCAGGGCAATTTGGGAAAAACTCTTCACGAATTCGCGTGTTATATGCCGCCACATCTGCATTGGAGTGAGCAATAATGATAGATTCGCCATTAATTTTGTTATTGCAAGTCTGGAGATAGCGGACAATTAACTCCGCGTAATCTACATGCTCCAAATCAGGGTAGCCCATATCAAAATCCAACTGGTTATATACACCATCTTTCATCGCCTTGCGCATCGCAATAGCATTATGCATAACTCCACTGTCGGCCTTTTGTCGTAATACCTCCGTTAGTTCGTAGCCTATAGTGGTTAGTCCATATTCCCTTCGAAGGTACTTCGGGTTAAGAGCTGGAGACTCCTTCATGCCTACAGGTGGCAGCTGTGCATCGTCACCGATAAAAATTACCTTCTTACGATGGTCATTATGATCCAGGTTTACAAACTTTAAGAAGTCCCTTAGCAAATGACCCGACCCGCAACGATGAAACTCGTGCTCGTTATGCACATCAGAAATCATTGACGATTCATCAACTATATAAACAGTGTCAACAGAGCCATCGTTCACTTTCAGATCATAATAAAACTTATAAGTCTGCGAGCCTTTGACGGACTCCTCGATATATTCTTTAAGGTCTAAAAAGGAATAAATGACCTTATGCAAAGTGTAAGCTAGGCTTCGCGTTTTGCTGGCAATAACTTTGGCGGCCTTACCCGTTGGAGCAGCTAAAACATAGTTTCTACCGATAGCGCGGAAGTATTCTGTTAAACCTTTAGTGATAAATGTCTTACCTGTTCCAGCATAACCTCTTAGTAAAAATACGTTATCGTCATTACTATTTAGAAAAGTATCAAGACTGGTCACTAATTCCTGCTGTCCATCGGTTAATTTATACTCAGAAAAAGCATCAAAGATATTAATGCGGCGTATAGTTTCCTCTGTCTCAAAATTAATACACTCTACTACTTCACGCCCCAATCGTTTCGAGGCTTCTGCCTTTACTTTATTAAGCGATTGATCTAGGGCATCAATTTTTGCTAGCGCCTGTATTTGCTGACTTTTTGTTAACGCCAGTTCCTGCTTTGCAGCATGTAACTCCGCCGTCTGCAGCACAAGAGCTTTCTCGAAGTATGCCTTTTCTCTTAAGATTGTTTCTTGCTGGGCTGTTGCTGGCTGCGGGGCCTGATATTTAGGCAAGTCTCCTATTACCCCAGCATCCTGTGCAACATTTAACCAAGCTCCCAAGAAAAAAGCCTCTTTAACCAACCATAGTGCTTCACTTACAGACACACCATCCATGTGAGCAGCCTTATTCCCTTTCATTCGAACAGCATGAAGCTTCTTAACAACACAGTCTTCCACTACATCAACAAAAGCGGGGTGTTCTAACTTCTCATACAAGTTTGTCAACCCAATACTAGATAGAGAGAGTTCTTGATAGATAATGCCAACAAAAAGTTCAGCAAAACAGCGCAACTTAACAACTGCACTCTGCGGATCAGAATAAACGTATTGCTCAGCCTGCATGCCCAAATCCGTCAATTCAGGGCGAGTCACCATCAAAAACGTAAAATTTGAACTCGCCATTTATATCCTTGCCATTAAGCTTTTCCATTATTAAAATCTATCATAAATTACTAATTTAGTATAATTTACGGGGGGATTACAATGCAGGGAGAGACATACCGTTCAATAAGAGTACTTAGTTTCACGACCAATGATGGGAAGACATACCAGTTTTCTCGCTATCAGGGTTATTTGGATGACGGAACAACAGGTCTAATTAAGGACAACATGGGAACATTCTGGCACATTTCGATAGGCAGTGATTGATGACTTTATGGCAGATGTAGTATTTAGTATTATTGTACTACTAGCAGTTATAATCCCAATTATTGGTCTCTTATCTTGGATAAAAGACTGGTTAGAGTTTGCCAATTCAGTGTTTGACGGTAAAATATCTTTCTAGACTATGAGCTCAAAAATATTTATGGGATTATTTCTAGAGCCGAAGTAGACAGATTAGGTTTTTGGTACACAGGTTGGTACAGATAAATCTTATTAAATAACAAAAACCCTTTTATATATAGCCCTCAGCAATAGATACGCCGTCTCTCTGGGACGCACCTGATTCCTTGGAAATCCCCTGAACCCCCCGTGGTAAAAGCACTTCATTAATGTTAGCTTGTGGGTGTGAACCAAATGGATGACCAACTTAGCTCTT
>Ga0114997_10002854_pt1 | contig 13788 bp, 9 predicted proteins | sample ArcticOcean_MG_C_2_FD_87045 | JGI IMG/M metagenome (GOLD analysis project Ga0114997, IMG submission 87045) | Marine microbial communities from western Arctic Ocean - ArcticOcean_MG_CB4_136 | ecosystem: Environmental > Aquatic > Marine > Oceanic | place: Arctic Ocean: Canada Basin | collected... | reverse complement strand
TTACTATTTTAAACTAAATCCTAGAGACTTCGTCTCCTTAGAGGATATTTGCTCAATATTTGAATTATTTGGCTTCGAAAGAAGGACCATTACACCTAGTATCATAATAGTTCCAAATATTACCTTCCATGGAAATGATTTCGATTTCTTATTTTTTAGAGTTGAGCTCATGTATAACCTCATATAATTAAGATTAAAAATTCAATACTCTTATAACAAGCATAAACTGTACCAATAATAATATTTAATAAAAAAAATTTATAATCCTTTTACTTATAATAACTTATATATTTTTTAGATGGTATTATTAGGTATTAAATAGGTGTTTATTCTCAATTAAATAATATTTATCTTAAATTGAGACTGCTTTTCATTCAATTTTATACTTCTTTATTTTCCGATAAATAGTTGCTCGGCTGAGATCCAGTCTTCTCGCAGCTTGTTCAACATTCCCCTCTGTGATTTTTAGAGCTTCTATAAGAGCATTTTTTTCCAATTCCTTTATAGTTTTCGACCCTGTTTGTGATGGTATAGTTGGGAGAGGGGGGGGGCGGAGCTCCTGGGAGGCTAGATTCTCAGGAGCAGAAATATGGTCTTTCCGAGGTTCCATGTATAAATCTTCAACTTCTATTGTTTCTGTTCGAGTGGTCACCATAGCCCGATAGATTACATTTTCTAATTGGCGTATATTACCCTGCCAATCATGTTCCATAAGAGCTACCATCGCTGCCGCAGAAACCGTTGTAATTATTTTTGGTATTTCTTTTTTATATTTCTTAAGAACATGGGTTACTAAAAGAGGAATATCTTCTTTATGCTCTCTTAATGCCGGGATGGTAATAGGATAAACAACTAGACGATAATAAAGATCCTCTCGAAACGTTCCGATTTTTATATCATTTTCTAATTTTCGATTGGTTGCAGATATAATCCGAAGGTCAACGCTAATTTTTTTATTACCGCCTACACGCTCAAAAGTTTTATCCTGTAAAAAACGAAGAAGTTTAACCTGCATATTTTGAGACATCTCTCCTACTTCATCAAGAAACAAGGTGCCATGATTCGCGTATTCCAATTTCCCAATTCTTGAGTGATCCGCTCCCGTGAAAGATCCTTTTTCATGTCCAAAAAATTCAGACTCTTGAAGTGCCTCTGGAATTGCACCACAGTTAATAGCAATGAAAGGTCCCGTCTTATAGGTACTGCTATAATGAATTGCCTTAGCAACCAGTTCCTTTCCTGTGCCACTTTCTCCTTGAATAAATACATTAATGTTAACTTCAGAAACCTCTTCAATTTGGCCAAAAATATATTGTATTTTCTCACTCTTCCCCACAATATTGTTATATACGTGCGTTTTTTGCATCTCTCCACGGAGTCGATCAATTTTATGAACGATAGTATGCATTTCGATTGCTCTTTCAATATTGCTGATTAACCTCACCCTATCAATAGGTTTGACTATGTAGTCAAAAGCACCCAGCTTCATAGTTTCTACCGCCGAATTAAGGTTCTTGTTTTCTGTTAATACCATGATAGGAATATCTCGATTGGCAATTCTTAGTCGTTTTAAAAATTCTAGTCCCGAAAGCCCTGAAGATCCTTTAATATTTAAGTCCAAACAAATAGCAGCTGGATTTTGATCCAGCATATTCAAGCATAACTCGGTATCCCTAATAGTTTTTGTTTGGAAACCCTCTGCTTGAAGCCATAAAGTCAATTTATCGCAGTGAGATTGATCTTGATCGACTATAAAAATAAGTTCGTTAGCCATTAAATTATTTTTAATTTTCTAAAAAGTTTTAATTGTATAAGAATCATTGCTCACAATCATTCGCACTGCGGTATCCCATAGATTCGGCTAATTGTTTATATCCAAAAATTATACTTTTCTCTTTTTTACTTGGATAATTCTTGCAGTCTGGCCACCAATAAATTTTTTTCTTTGAATTCCCTATAATCCCATAATTTAAAATAAGATCATAGTCCATTTGATTTTCTTTATTCGGTGGCATAGCAAGTTCTTTTTCTCGCCGAAATTCCCAAGGTGGTATAGGAGAAGGGTCAACCCAAAAACCAATTTTTTTTCGCCAAGCCTTATATTGCAAACGTTCGAGTAATGGGTTAGGAAATGGAACTACTCGATAATGCCAAGCCAAACCTACCCCAATTAGTTTTTCATTAAGAGTCTTTCCTTGTGGCAATATTACCGTACCGATTAAACGCCCATAAAAATCTACCATCTCATATTCAATCTGAACCTCTTCACCAAAAATTAAGCTTGCAGTAAAAAATTTTGCCTTTTTCCCAAAAGGTTGTTTTAATTCTGGTGTATCAATATTCGACAAACGAATTTTATATAGCTTTTCGTTTCCATTCGGGAGAATAGATTTAATAGTAAAAGTATCTCCCTGGTGAATCACAACCACTTCACCCGTTATAGTTTTAGGTGAAGCTTGTGCTGAAAATAACAGCACCACTATAACTAAAGTTGTTATTAGTCCATTCATGGCCTACCTTGCAGAAAATTTTCTTATATAAAAGTACTCTGATGATATCCACGTAAATAGTTTATTTAGAAACTTACATGTGTTCCCTGAGTTTTAATTTAAAAAGAATGAATAGAATTTTAAAAAATAGTTATGTGAGTTGTCGGCCAATTTAGATTATAATAAAAAAGAGCTGGTTCCTTTTCAAGGAGCAGCTCTTTTTTATGTTTGGCTCCGGTGACTGGACTCGAACCAGTAACAACTCGATTAACAGTCGAGTGCGCTACCATTGCGCCACACCGGAAAACTCTGACCTAAACCTAATAGTATCTTTACTTGAACCAACAATATCAATATAAAACTTTTATAAAATAGTTATAGTTAAATCATTTAGGTTATATTGTCAAGCATCCCGATCATTTCATTTCTGTACGACCTTCTAGTGATTTCATAAGGGTTACTTCATCAGCATATTCTATATCACTACCTATAGGGAGTCCTCTTGCTATTCTGGTAATTTTTATATTGGGCGATTTAAGAACTTTCGCAATATAAACTGCTGTTGATTCTCCCTCCATATCGGGATTAGTAGCTAAAACAACTTCCTGAATATTGTTCTGCATAACTCTCTCTTTGAGCGCTTCTATCGTTAAGTCTGATGGCCCTATTCCGTCAAGTGGAGATATTACCCCCATTAAAACATGATAAATTCCCCTAAAATATCCCATATTTTCCATTGCATAAACATCATGAGGTTCCTCGACTACACAAAGAAAAGATGTATCACGTTTAGGATCACTGCAAATATCGCAAGGATTTTTTTCGGTAATTCCATTGCACTGCGAACAGAGAATTATTTTATCTTTGACATTACGGATTGCATCGGCAAGTTTATTAGCCCTCTCAGCACTTCCTCGCATTAAAAAAAATGATAACCTCTCAGCCGTTTTCTGACCTATCCCTGGCATACGCTTGAGCTCTTCTAATAATTGGATTACTACAAGCGGCCGCTTCATTTAAGGAAATAAACCAGGAATTTTGACTCCTCCTGTGAGCTGAGTCATTTCTTCCTGGGCCATATCTTTTACTTTCCGATGTACTTCATTGATAGCTCCAGTTATTAAATCCTCAAGGACTTCACGATCTTTCATATTAATGAGTTCATCATCAATATGCACAGAGATGATTTCATTTATTCCATTAGCCGTAATTTTTACCATGCCACCACCCGTAGAAACATCTACTCTTTTATCTGCTAAGTCTCGTTGCACCTCTGCCATTTTTGATTGCATTTCCTGAGCCTGCTTAAATAGGGCACCCAAATCTTTGACTGACATTTATTTAGTTAAAAGTTAAAAGTTAAAAGTTAAAAGTTAACTCTACCATTTTATAATAGAATTGATTAACTACTTAATAACGACACCTCCAAATACATCTAAGGCATCTTGGATAATTTCTGTTTCTGACTTATTAATATTTTTATTTTCAGTTTTTTTTTTATTGCTCACAGCATTACTTTTAATAGGTATTGTTACCTTTTTATTTAAAGATAATTCTACTTTGATTTCTCCATTACAAATAGATTGAACCACATCGTTTAATAAATAAAAGTTTTCAGCGTCTCTCATCTGATCTAATGTAATTTTGTCTTTAAATCCAAGGCTTAAGTTTAACTCATCAAATTTCACAACTTCACACTGTGCAAGATAATGAGTAAAAACAGGCTTACGTGCACAAATTTCCTGCTTGATTTGTTGCCAAGATTGATTGGGATCAAAATGATTACCCGGTGAAGGGTTTTCATCCTGCTCGTTAGATTCTGTTTGTAAGATCGTTTGTAATGGAGGTTGATCTTCAATAGAGTTTATTGCCTTAATCATTTCATCGACTTGCTGAAAGGGGCGAACATCTGCCAAACGTAACATGGCCATTTCGAATATCATCTGAGCCAATGAACTGCGTTTCATTTCAGATTCTGCACGGGATATAACATTAAACATTTGTTGTATTTCGTCAGCATGAAAAGCATTCGCCTGCTTTTGTAATACTGGTAAATTATATGCCTGGATATCCAATATAACCTCGGGTTTATCGGACAGTTTTATCATCATTAGATTTCTGAAGTACTCTGCTAAGTCTCGACATAGGAAATTTAAATCTTTTCCATCGGCAACGATTAATTGAATCTTTAATATGATACCAGCTAAATCTTTTTTTATTAGGTTATCAACAATCTCTTCAATAGTTACCCTGCCAACAATTCCAAGGATTTCTTCCACCGAACTATTTTTTATGTTGTTTCCACAATATGCAATTACCTGATCTAGAAGGCTTTGAGCATCACGCATACTTCCTGCACCTGTTTTTGCTATTTTTTCAAGACTTAGTTCATTTGCCTGTATACCATCTTGGCCACAAATTATTTCTAGCTGTTGTAAGATTTGTTTATTCGAAAGGGGCTTAAATTCAAAGCATTGACACCGAGAAAGTATAGTTTCTGGAATTTTCGTAAGTTCTGTAGTAGCAAATAGAAATACGACCCGAGGGGGAGGTTCTTCAAGTGTTTTAAGGAGCGCGTTGAATGCACTTTTTGAAAGCATGTGCACTTCGTCAATAATATATACCTTATAGCGACTTGCTGAAGCAGCATATTTAATTGTTTCAATTAATTCTCTGGCTTCGGCCACGCTATTATTGGATGCTCCATCTATTTCACGTACATCAATACAACTTCCCAATCTTATTTCTTTACAAAAATCACATTTATCGCAGGGTTCAGGTATAGGTCCTTTTTCACAATTTATTGCCTTAGCAAAAATACGCGCTGTCGTTGTTTTACCTACACCACGCGTGCCAGAAAATAAATAGGCATGGGATATCCTGTTTAGTTCAATGGCATTGCTCAATGTTCGAACAATATGTTCTTGTCCGATCATCTGGTTGAAGTTTTGGGGACGCCATTTACGTGCTGAAACTTGAAATTCCATTGTATGTATCCGAATAAACTCGTAAGTCAATAATCTGCTAATTAAAATTTATTAAAAGGTAGTTTACTGGATAAACCCACAACACACATGGGTCTTGCTACCGCTGCTTCCTTCCGGACCTGACGGAATTTGCAATACCATATTGCGTGAGATCCAGTAAACTACCAAATTATATTAATTCTAAACGGAGAGGGAGGGATTCGAACCCTCGGTAGGGTTTAAGCCTACACACGCTTTCCAAGCGTGCGCCTTAAACCGCTCGGCCACCTCTCCAATACTAAATATGCCTGCTATATTGCTTATAACCTTTCAACCAGAATATTGTCGGGATAAAAAATGCGCCCAAGAGGACTCGAACCTCTGACCTATGGTTCCGCAAACCATCGCTCTATCCACCTGAGCTATGGGCGCTTAATTAACTAAATAACGGTCCTGTTTATTTCATCTACGATACATGAGTTGGGATTGCCTCTAATAGTTCAATCGATATTAAATGGTGCTCAAATGCATACATCGAAGGAAATTTTTTAAAAATCCACCCTTTATAAATAACTTTTCCCATCTCTTCAACTATGAGTTGAACCGCTGGGTTTAATACTTCAATACCTATTGATGTGTATGTCGTCTTGTCCATCATAAAGTTTGGTAAAAATGGACCCAAAGTCACTTTTAACTCTGTTCCCGAGGGAATAAAACTAGCACCTAATTCTAATGTTTGTATTCCCCCCAGTTCCTCATCTACCTTACTCCGAACCATTATTTTTACAGCTTTCCATTTCCCCTCAACCTCTGAAGGGACAAGGATTTTTCGATGAATAATTTTAACCTCATTAACCTCGGGATGTTCACCCAGTTTTGTACCTGAACCCTCTATATTACTCAACTTATTGAAAGGTTTTTCAGGCAAAGGAGTACTCTTATCAGTACCCATGGAACAGGCTACTGTTCCTAACAATATAAAAACACCTGCCAAGGTTAAATACTCTTTTCTATCTCGCAAATTACGTATTCTTTTTTTGATCGTTAAATTTAATGGCGGAGAGGGAGGGATTCGAACCCTCGGTAGGGGTAAACCTACACACACTTAGCAGGCGCGCGCCTTCAGCCAACTCAGCCACCTCTCCATTAATAGTTAACTTTCAGTTTTATTTATCAACTTATTTCTAAAACTTGGCGGAGGGAGTAGGATTCGAACCCACGGTACTTTCGTACAACGGTTTTCAAGACCGCCGCCTTAAACCACTCGGCCATCCCTCCTCATATCTTTCTAATAATTGTTCAGTCCTATAAAAACTCAATATACTATTATTACTTTATCCCTTGTATTACCTCAAAAAAAATTACTTTTTTTTAATCCTTTTTTCAAGGCTTTCCATCTTCATTTCAAGCAAAATAGGATAAATATAATTATTTTTCAATAACTTAAACTTACTATATGCTTCCTTTAACTTACCTTTTTCCTCCAAACAGGATGCTAGTATAAAATTTATCTCATTAAGATATTTGCTTCCAGGGAAAATTTCAAAAAAATGCTTAAAATAGTCTTGAACATCTGAACAGCGATTCAAAGTATATAGTGTTTCTATAATTTTAAAATGCACCTTTTCTACTCGGATGCTTTCTGAATACCTTTCAAGAAGAATTTCAAATTCGGCAAGAGCCTGGTTATAGTTTTGCTTTTTAATATATATGGATGCAATTCGATACTGATGATCGGCATGCTTCATTGGTTGATCAAACTCATTAATCAAATGCTGGTATTCAATAATGGCCTGATCATAATCTTTAAAAGTAAATTCCATAATCTCCGCAATATACTTTTGAGCATCGAAGCCAAACACTCCCTCTTTATTAAGTTTCTTAACCTCCTGAAAATAAGTAATTGCTTGCTTACTATTATTTAAACTAAAATGAAAAATTTCTCCCAAACGAAATAATGCTTCTTCAGCGAACTGGTCTGATGGATATTTTTTAAGAATAGCTTTAAATTGCTCAACCGCACTATGGTTCTTACCTTTTATCCATTCATTATTGGCCTTAAGAATTAAATTTTGGCCTTCATTATTTCCACACGCCAACAAAGAAAAAGAAACGGGGAGTAAAATTAGTAGAACCAACCTAATACAATTCTTCATAAGCCCATCTAGTCTAACAATAATTGAAATGAAGCTACTAAGGGGGATTAGAAAATTACTATTGGATTTATGACCCAGTCTCTTCCATTAACTTTTCAATACAAACCACACGGTTATCATTTTTCAAGCTGACAACCTTGACACCCTGAGTGTTGCGACCTATTAAAGATATTTCGTTAACATGCATTCGCACAATATTTCCTTCAGAAGTAATAACGAGAATCTCGTCATTTGCTAACACCTGTTCAACCCCTATAACTAATCCTATTTTTTCATTGCACTTAATAGTTATAACCCCCATTCCGCCGCGGCCCTGAACTGGGTATTCATCTAATTGGGTCCTCTTTCCATAGCCTTTATCCGTTACAGTTAAAATCGTAGTTTCTGGTTGAACGACACAAGCACCCACAACCCGGTCTCCTGATTTTAAACGGATGCCTCGTACTCCACGGCCTGTTCTTCCAATTGATCTCACTTCAGCTTCTCGAAAACGAATCGAATAACCATTTTCTGTCACCATCAAGATATCATTGGAACCATCTGTCAAACCAGCAGCGATAACCCGATCATCTTCATCAATTGTTAATCCAATTATTCCCCCTTGCCGAGGCTTGCTATAGGCCATCAAAGATGTTTTTTTAACAACACCCCTTTCTGTAACAATTAGAACATTTTTTCCTTCTTCAAATTTTTTAACAGAAAGAATACCTGCGATACTTTCTTCGGGTTTAAGAGGCAGTAGGTTTGCTATCGATTTCCCTTTAGATGTGCGAAGGACATCAGGAATTGTATAAACTTTAAGCCAGTGTACTTTACCAAGGCTCGTAAACACCATGAGGCTATCAAGAGTGGAAGCGACAAAAATATTCTCCACCACGTCTTCTTCGTTTACCTTCATACCCTTTATTCCCTTACCACCTCTATGCTGAGAACGGTAATTATCAATACTCTGGCGTTTGATATAGCCGCCACGCGAATAACTAACCACAACATTTTCATCGGTAATCATATCTTCTATATCGATATCATCAATTTCGCTAGGAATAATTTCTGTACGCCGATCGTCTCCATACTTTTCTTTTATGGATATCAACTCATCACGGATGATTTTCATCTTCACATCATCGTTGGCAAGAATATTTTCTAATTCTTTAATTAATTTTATAATCGCTTGTAATTCATCAACTATTTTTTGTCTTTCCAAGCCCGTTAAACGCTGAAGACGCATTTCTAAAATAGCCTTACCCTGAATTTCTGAAAGCGCAAAGTTTTCCACTAACCCAGATAATGCCTCGCCTGGATCTGCTGCTGCCCTTATTAAAGCAACTACTTCATCCATATTATCTATAGCAATTTTCAACCCCAGATAAATATGTTCCTTTTCCTGTGCCTTTTTTAAATCAAACGCAGTCCGCCTTGTCACCACTTCCTGCCGAAATACAATGAAGTGATGCAACATTTCTTTGAGATTGAGAACTTTGGGTTGTTGATTTACTATCGCTAACATGATGACTCCAAATGTATCCTGAAGCTGCGTGTTTTTATAAAGGGTATTTATAATAACTTGGGCCATGACTCCTTTTTTTAATTCCAATACTACTCGAATTCCATCACGGTCAGATTCGTCTCGGAGGTCAGAGATTCCGTCTAGTCTCTTATTTCTTACTAGATCTGCAATTTTTTCTACAAGGCGCGCTTTGTTTACCTGATATGGTAGCTCTTGAATTACTATTCGTTCCCGATCTCCCTTCTCCATTAATTCAATATTCACCCGTCCTCTAACTTTAATAATACCCCTTCCATTAAGGTATGCAGATCGAATCCCAGATGTTCCATTAATAATACCGCTCGTTGGAAAATCAGGCCCTGGTATGATTGCAATCAAATCTTGAATTGTGCAATCAGGATTTATAGCCAAATGGATTGTCGCATCAATAAGCTCTTTCAGGTTATGAGGCGGTATATTAGTAGCCATTCCCACAGCTATTCCAGAAGTCCCGTTGGCCAGTAAATGAGGAAAGGAGGCTGGTAAAACAGATGGCTCTGTTAGAGATTCATCATAATTTGGTGTAAACCGAACCGTATCTTTTTCCAAATCATGGAGGAGCTCTTGGGTAATCTCAGACATACGAATTTCGGTATACCTCATCGCAGCAGCAGAATCACCATCTATCGACCCAAAATTTCCTTGCCCATCAACCAGAGGATACCTTTGCGAAAAGGTCTGCGCTAATCGAACAATGGTGTCATATACCGCCGTATCTCCATGTGGGTGATATTTACCAATTACATCACCTACTATACGAGCAGACTTTTTATAAGGTTTGTTATGAGCATTACTTACTACTTGCATCGCGAAAAGAATGCGCCGGTGAACCGGTTTTAAGCCATCTCTTATGTCAGGCAAGGCACGACCAATGATTACGCTCATGGCATAATCGAGGTATGATGTTTTCATCTCCTCATTAATGCTAATCGGTAGTACCTTTTCTTCAACTGGTTCTGGCATTGTCCCCCTCTATTTTTTAACCTTTAAACAAATTACTATATGTCTATATTTTGTGCTTCTAGAGCATTATCCTGAATAAATTTTCTTCTGGGCTCAACCTCATCTCCCATTAGGGTTGAAAACAAGTCATCCGATGTTGGCTTATCTTCTGCTTTTACCTGTAAAAGAGTTCTGTGCTCGGGATCCATAGTCGTTTCCCAAAGTTGTTGCGGGTTCATTTCGCCTAAACCTTTATAACGTTGGATACCTATTCCTTTTTTTGCTGCCTCTAATATAACCTCCAGAAGGTCGTGTTTAGTTTCTGCGCTCAGGGTCTCTGAGCCATTGACCAATTCAAAGGGAGGGTAATCTAATTTTTTGAGCGGCTCGTATACTTCTAGTATTCTTTGCATAAGGACAGAACCCATAAACTCGGCGTTGAATATTATTTTAAATACACGTCCCTGGTCTTGGCCTAAAATGATTAATTGGAATAAATTATTTTCAGAATCAAAATCTATCTGCAAAGAAACATCTTTGACTTTTGAATTTAAATTAATTTTACTTTGGCCGTGAGTGGTCTTCGATATCACGTTTTCTTTGTTTGTTTTATCAAGCTCTAACTTATAGGGTTTTAACTTGTTTTCAACATCCCACCTAACCCCATCAACCTTTAAAAACTCGATAGGTAAGTTCAGCGCTTTACCGTTATAGTCTATCGCTTTCTTGTTTTCTTCATCAATCACCTCGTTAAACAACGCAACTGTAACTTCTATTAATTTTTCTACCGACTTAAAGCACATACTATCCACTTTAAGCTTTACCAAGCCTCCTAAAATTTTTTTTGGTATATTGTTTTTGGCAACGCGACCAAAACAATCTTTATACAGGACTAAATTATTCACTAAAGCAATAAGCTCTTCCCCCGAAAAAACTTTACTTTCGTTTCCCCTTGTCCTTACTTCCATTTTCTCTGTACCCTGTTCAACCAAATATTGAAACAAGTTTTTCTCGCCTTTTAAATATTTTTCTTTTTTGCCTTTTTTAACCTTAAATAAGGGTGGTTGAGCGATATAAAGATTCCCTGCCATAATAAGTTCTTCCATGTGTCTATAAAAGAAAGTCAGGAGTAGCGTCCGAATGTGAGCACCATCAACATCTGCGTCAGTCATTATTATTATTTTGTGATAGCGAAGCTTATCTAAATTAAAATCAGACTTTCCTATCCCCGTTCCCAACGCTGTAATAAGAGTCCTTATTTCATCACTACCTAGCATTTTATCGTAGCGAGCCTTCTCCACATTTAAGATTTTTCCTTTAATCGGTAAAATTGCCTGATACTTTCTATCTCTTCCTTGTTTAGCTGATCCTCCCGCTGAATCACCTTCTACAATATACACTTCACATAGCGCCGGATCCTTTTCAGAACAATCTGCCAACTTGCCAGGCAAAGCACTAATTTCAAGAGCGTTTTTGCGTCTAACTAAATCTTTTGCTTTTTTGGCGGCCTCCCTTGCCATGGCAGCCGTGATGGCTTTAGAAACAATAGCCTTTGCAAGACTAGGTTGCTCTTCAAATAATTGTCCAAGTTGATCATTAATTATCTGTTCAACCATTCCTTTTATTTCAGTATTACCAAGCTTCCCTTTAGTATGTCCTTCAAATTGTGGCTCAGGTATCTTGATACTTAAAACAGCAATTAAACCCTCCCGCACATCATCGCCCGTAAGATTTATATCTCCATTTTTTAGCATCTTATTTTGAACTGCATAACCATTAATGGTTCTGGTAAGAGCTGAACGAAATCCACTTAAATGAGTGCCACCATCTCGAGTATTGACATTATTTACGTAAGTAAAAACCTCTTCGCTATAACTGTCGTTATACATTATCGCCAATTCCAAAAATCCATCCTCTCTTTCTTTTTGAATATAAATCGGCTCAGGATGTAAAACTTTCTTTTTTTCACTAAGATGCTTTAAAAAGGAAACTATTCCCCCTTCAAAATAAAACTCATTATTTTTCCCTTCACGCTCATCATGAAAATTTATTTTTAATCCTTTATTCAGAAAAGAAAGTTCCCTGAGTCTATTAGCAAGAGCATCATAACCAAAACTTAATTCACTAAAAATTGTTGGATCTGGCAAGAATGTAATTTTTGTTCCCGTTGTTTCGCTTTTTCCTGTTATTTCTAGGGGCCCCAGGGGCTTTCCTATTGCATATTTTTGAAAATGGATTTGTCCCTCCCTTTTAATCTCTAAAGAGAGTTTCTCTGACAATGCATTAACAACTGAAACTCCTACTCCGTGGAGTCCAGCGGAAACCTGATATGTATTTTTATCAAACTTACCTCCCGCATGTAGCACTGTCATAACAACTTCAGCGGCAGAAATTTTTCTATCTGGATGTATATCAGTTGGGATGCCTCTACCATTATCTGAAACTGTCACACTATTATTAATATGAATAGTGACATTAACTTCTGAACAAAAACCACCAATCGCTTCATCAACGCTATTATCAACTAATTCAAAAACTAAATGATTTAGACCATCAACACCTGTTCCGCCTATGTACATAGCAGGTCGTTTTCTTACCGCTTCAAGACCCTCTAGAATTTTAATGTTAGCTGAATCGTATGATTTTTTTTGTTCGGGCATGTTTTTCTCTTATTACTATTATTATAATTTAAAAGGTAGTTATTAAGCTTAGTAGTAGTAGTAGGGCCTGTTAATATGTGGATAACTGATGTAACACATTGAAATATTGTATAATTTTTATCTTAAAACTTATTGGTAACGAGTAATATAATTTTAATCTTTGGAGGGTTTTGGTTACGTAGATATTATACCTTAATTTTTAAGGTTTATTCACACTTTTTCCGTAAGTTTTATAAGGTTTTTCCACTTTCTATTATATCAACCAATTTATTTACGGTTTTTGTTAACTCCCCTTTTTCTTTAAGGATTTTGGTCATTTTTTTGTGAGCAAAGATAACGGTTGTATGATCTTTCCCTCCAAATTGCCGGCCAATATCTGGTAGGGATAGTTTAGTATATTCTCTACATAAATACATTGATATTTGACGCGGAATAGATATTTGTCGAGATCGATTTTTTGATTTTAGGTCTGATACTTTTATTTCAAAATATCCTGCTACCGTCTTCATGATCATTGAAATATTAAAGTTTTTATTTTTATCGTATACAAATTCTTTTAAAACTTCTTGCGCTAATGGCAGATTAATGTCTTTTCCTGTAAACGAAGCATATGCTACTACACGTAATAGAACTCCTTCAAGTTCTCGGATGTTTGTTTTTATTTTCTCGGCTATGAAGATAGCCACATCGTGCGGAATTATTTTAAGGTGTTGTTCGGCTTTTTTGTGGATAATTGCAACCTTTGTTTCTAGGTCGGGAGTTTCTATATCAGCAATTAAACCGGATTCAAATCGGGAACGTAGTCGCTCCTCAATTCGTTGCATTTCTTTAGGATATTTATCACTTGAGAGAATAATTTTTTTATGGGATTCGTATAAAGTATTAAACGTGTAGAAAAATTCCTCTTGAGTTCTTTCTTTACCGGCTAAAAACTGAATATCATCTACAAATAGAATATCTAATGGTCGATAACGGTTTCTAAATGCCGGCATCTCGTCTTTCTTTAAAGACTCTATTAAATCTACAGTG